>OPGP01000011.1_pt1 | contig 228330 bp, 241 predicted proteins | sample 1691661 | NCBI WGS metagenome assembly OPGP01 (sample SAMN05831936, study PRJEB22555) | human gut metagenome | isolation source: Material from the ethmoid | host: Homo sapiens | reverse complement strand
TTTCAAAATTGATGTGAAGTCCTTTAAACGCCACAGGAACCCACTCACCATCTTCGACAAAACGTCCACAAGGGATACCGTCAATAATCTTTACAATCATTTCATTTACCTTGTTCAGAATCTTGATAAAGTTTAATTTTGGAGAGGTGGCACTTATTGGTGTCGTACTCCTCCAAACAGTTTTTACTATTGTAATCCCTTTCCAGCTTATTAAGTGCAAAACCGCCGAGGATCAAAAACAAAGCAAGACAATACATCCACTTAGTCATAACGAGTTAACCCCCGATTAGCTAATAAAGCTTTAGGATCAATCCCGAGTACTTTATACGGATTGTTTCCCGAGCGGTAAAAAGGATTGACCAATTTAACAATGACTTTGATATCGGTCACCATCAGAGTGGTAGGAATGTCCCAAAACGGAAACCCTGGAGGAAGGATGTCTTCGTAAGTAGGACGATGTTGGACTTTAGGCGGTTTACTGGTTTCTTTTGCCAGGCCGTTAAAAATAGAAGCAAAAGGACTGGAAGATTTACCACTCTCCCAGACCCCGCAAAGATTCTTAGCAAGGCGTCCTTTATTATCACGGACTTCCTCTGCTAGATCATCTTCAATTTCAGTAAGAGTGTAACCCAAAGCTTTACGAACACTATTGGCTTTCTCACTGCGGTCAATATCTTCCTTTTTCATTAATCCCCCTCTTTACTAGGTAGCAATTTTGGTTTTAGTTGGTGAGGATTTTCATCTGGTAGGGGAGGGCTACCAAATAGCTGAGACTCAGGGTATTTTCTTAATTGTTTTTCCAACCGGTCCTTAATAAAAGAACCTCGGTTTACCTCTACTCCAGCTTTAGTAAGTTTAATTCTTCCGTCAAGTATGTCTACAATTTCTTGATGGGTGTGCTGGTGGAAATCCTCAAGAGCAACTTCGTACTTACCTTCTTGTAAAGATTGTAGAAAGTCAAAGTATTTTCCATCGCTAATGAAAGCGCCCCGAAAAATAGAAGGGTCTGGATTATCGTACACACGACCCAAATGACCACGGCTACGAATAGCTGGAGGTATCCCGGAATGTACGTAAACACCAGTGTGTTTCAAAGGAAACCGGTTACCGACTACCCAGTTTTCCATGATAGCTTTTTCTTCAGGGCTGACGTCACATTCTAGAAACACAACATCCTTGAAATCACTAGGTTGATGGCAAGCATCGCTAAAAGTACGTCCCATCTTCAAAATGGACATAGTGTCAATAGTGGGCCAGATCGACGGTTTATTGTTGTAAACCAGCGACCAGGTATTTTTATCTTTACCTGCTTTAGGTAAAGGGTCTGGTGACATCTGAAAAGGTGGTTTCATACGAGACTCCTATTTGGCTAAGGCTCTACCTAAAATAACAGCTTCATGGGGCGGCATGTTATCTCGGATGGCTGTATCAATAACCCATCGCTGAGATAAATAAAGACCGTCAGTTGTGAAGACCGACGGCGGCTCTTTAGGTAACTCCCCGAACGTTTTGTTCTTAACCATTAAAGACAACATCAAGTGAACGCCTTTAATGACTCGTTGAAGATCACTGGGAAGGGTAACGGGATCAACTTCTTTTCTTTCCCCGATACCTTTTTCACCATACCGGTACATGTGAACCAACCAACTAGCCCAGTTAGAACTAACGCCCAGTTCATTAAAGGTAAAGATAGTTGGTTCAGTGGGATGGGGAACGTAACGGTTTTCTAACATTAATGCATTAACAAAAGGAAGACGTTTACCCATATTGACCAGGCTATCAATCTTTCCCTTGTTGTCATCGTACCAATCGTTGGGGTTAAATGTAGACACATTATCACCTATTGATATTTGGCAATCTCTGCAACCAGTCTTTGGTGTTTGCGCTCGGCATCACGAACAGGCTTGACTTGGGTTTCCCAATCTTCATCAGGAATCTGCCAACCGCCATAATAACTAACACCAGAGAAACCGAACTTTTCGAACAAAACATAACGACCGTCAAACTTACGTCGACGAGTAGCAACCATCCAATCTTTAACTGCTTGGTTGCCGATTTCACGTTCTTGTTCTTCAGTCCAGTCACCACCGGCTCCTTTAAGCCAGTGTTCTTGGGTTACGAGATTAAACCCGTGGATGGCGCCCTTGTCCATGATCATGCCATGGTTACCTTCGGCAATCAGATCCTCAATGATACCAGGGATCAGTCGAAGTTCTTTGATAACCTGCTTCAACCAAGCAATGGGATCATAGCTACGAGGATTCTCGATAACATCGCAGAGAGACTTGGTCATGTACTCAGGGATAAGAGGGCGGATAGAACGACTCATCTTGATAAGCTTTTTGTTACTTTTTGGCATGTTGTCTTCAAACCACTGAAGAACGTGTTGCTCCAAGTCCCAACCAGTCAGGTCGTCACGAGGGATATAAGGGATCATGTTAGCTCCTTAGCTATTTAGTTTGGGTATTAAATAGTCATTTACGTTAATAAACAACTTAAGTTAGAAAAGAAAGAATTGCGACAAAAGAAATAAATACCCCTACCCGCTCCGTTAAGGGGCGGGTAGGGTATATAGCGGTTTAACTTTGTCCAGCGACCAGGATGTACTCTTCCTCGTTGATGTTGGAGAGAAGATCTTCAAGACTCTTAAACTCTTTCATCAGGTAAGCAAGATGTTCTTCAGGATTTTGGAAATCCGCTTTATCGCGTTCAGCTATTTCGCGGGTTACCTTCAAAACACTCAACAACTGTTCTTTGGTAACTTGATAGTAGCCAAGGGTGTTCCAGGCTTGAGGGAAATAGAGAACCAACCCCTCCATCATGATCCCAATGCGAGGAGAGATCCAAACCAGACTGAACCCTTCCGCATCCCCTAAGGTTACATCCACGCTGTCCAAAGGCTCACCATTCAAGACAGGCGTCAAGTGAGGGTAAGCCATCACATTTTGTTTGGAGATCTTTCGAACATACAAACTTGAAGACATGGAATGTTCCTTTAAGGACGCATGAAATCAACAGACTTGATTTTCACACTGGCTACACCGTTGAACTCTTCGATGGCTTCCAATTCAGCTTTGCCAACGGCGAAGCGTGGCTTCTGCACTGTACCGTCCTCATTGGCCTTTACCAGCAACAATTTGATCGTAGCAATGCGATTGCCCGGAGTACCACCGATCAAGCCTTGAACGGTGTCAGAGAAGGTGTACTTGTTCTCTTTGTTAGGACGACCCAAAAAGCCGGTGAGAATACCAATAACAGCAACCCCGTTTTCGTAGCTGTCGATTGGACGCGCCTTACTTTCAAAAGGCTCGAATACATTTTCGTTCACATCAACCTGGTTGGCGAAGTAAGAAACTACTTCACCTTCCCCTGGCTTGTTAAGAGAAAGTTGGGAGGTGGCGATAATGAGGTATTTTTGGGACACGGTTATTTCTCCAATGGTTCGCAAGTAATTACCAGCGTGGCGTTATCCTTCTTACCCTTTACCTTCGTTGGGGTACGAGTGGTAAGGTGGTTGTTGAACTTGTAGTGCTCGACATAAGCCATCATGGCAGTAGAGCACTGTGTTGTTTCAGGAAGAACACTGTTGTTAGTAACCTTGGTGTCAGGTGCACCGGGGTTAAGTACAGTAAGCGTTGCAATAAGCATCGCTGGACCAATAAGAGTAGCCATCGCAATCTCCTTAAATACGAGTACGGGTAATTTGGTAAATGTAAACTTCTACATCCCCTTCGCCAGCCAGATCCGAACGTTTTACCATTTCCACACCCTTGCTACCGCAATCAGCTGCGGCGTAAAGATGTTCAATCAATTTGCGAGCGCCGTAGGAAAAAGCATCGACCAAGTCACGATGACCGTGATCCGTGTAAGCTTTAATCCATTCACGACGAATGAAACGACGATCAATACCACCTTCAACATCGGATGGCTTGATTTCAAAACACTGAATATCGCGAAAGGACATAATAAGTTTTCCAAGTACCTGTTTAACGTAACTACGGAATCCTTCCACAATTGAAAAAGATCCCAGTGCTTTAGTTCGTACGCCGTTCAACCGGTCAGCATAAAACCGACCTACTATGTTTTCAGCGTTCTTTTCGCAACCGGCATAGATAACGAGAATGTTAGTGCTTTCATCGTAGTCTATAAACTCGTTCGCCTTAACAGCTAGTCTTGCGAAAGAATTAGACTCAACCCAATTAATGAATGTTGAATAGAGCTTATCGAAAAGACTAGTGTCGTGTAGAGTGTTCATTTTGTTACCTATAAGTGTTGGGGAAAATATCCTTTTAGTTTAATTACTGTGTTTACTATTCACTTGAGTAATATAGGTTTATTAAACCATGGAAACTAACGGGAGAAATTAATCTCCCGAAAGCTATTACCCCTTGAAATCAATCATGGCCATTTCACGAGTTACCCATGTCCAATAACCGTCATCGGTGAAGTTACCCATAAGGGCCTTCTTCCAAGTATCTCGAGTATGGATAGGGTGCTCGCCGCCATTGATATCGACGTACTTTTGCTCTAGCTCTTTTGCCGACAATTGGAATTCAGGACCGGTCAAGAAAATATGCCGGTTAATGTATTCAGCAATCACTGGAAAAGACACCGGTTCCAACTTACCCGGGGAGTTAAAGAACGCAATACTTTTAACCTTTACCAAATACCGTGGAAGTAGTTTACGAGTAGTCTCGGTTCTTGTAATGAAATCCAGATGAACTATTGCTCTGGATGCACCGTCCCACGAATGGAAGTGAAACGTTACAAGATACGCGTCTTGCATATCACAAGAACCAACAACTTCAATAGTCAGCTCTTTACTGATACTTTCAAACCGACCGACGATGGAATCGTGCTCGTTAATGATCTTGTTCAGAACTTCTTGAACCAAAATTTTGGTGTCAATTGTAACTTTAACACCAGGACCTGGGTTACCAGTTGGACCTTTAATAGAAACTGCTGGATTATTCATTGAGAAATACCTTAGTAGGTGGGGGTTGGCAAAGAAAATAAAAAGAATAAGGGGAGTGGAAACCCACCCCCTTATTTATAGTGTTACTCTTGAGGCTCGGTTTTGAACACGTTCTTGTAAGGGCTGTTTGGAGCCCCGGTGACGGCCAGAACATGAACACGGTTGTCTTCTTTGGTTGCCCGCAGAATCACTGGTTCGCCGCGAACAATAGTTCCTGCTTCCAGGTCGATGGTCACGGTATTGAACTCGATGTACGCCAGTTGTTTCTGAACGTCCATGCCGGTGCCGAGAATGATTGATGCAACGCCAGACCAGATGGAGCGACCGCCTTCGTTTTCTTTGAGGATGTAACTGACGGTGCTTTTGATCAGGTCTTCAGCTTGCTGGAGAGTTCCTTTAGGGAACGTTTGAGTCCAGTCTGTAACCAGGCTGAACTTCACCGGCGAATGCCACTCACCGAGTTCAGAGAAGGTTGGAGCGGCACTTTCCAGACGGATGTATTTCTTTTCCGGCATTGGGTTGCTCTTTACAACTACTTCTACAAACGATTTTGGACCTTGCATGATGAAACTCCTACTATGGGGTTTGGGTGGTAGTGTTATAAAAAGGGACTGCGGTATTACAAAAATAAAAGTGAGGGGTGTTACCCCCTCACTTACAACCACGGTCTTGTTAGACCATGCCATCCAGACCAGGGATGGTTACCGATACCGAAGGCGCAGCTGGAACGTTCAGAACGACGCCGTCTTCACCGATCTGTTCAACAGTACCGAACAGAGCCAGCTCGCCAACACGGCCCAGGCGAGAACCCAGACCACCGGCAACCAGACCGACCGAACCGGCAACGACGTAGCGACCGGTTTCAGACTTCATGACGCCGTCCAGAGCTTCAGCAGCGAAGTAAGCACCGACAGCGCCACCCAGAGTACCGACACCGGAACCGATGCTTAGGTTGCCACGCAGAATGATTTCTGCACTACCGCCCAGGATTGCTGCTGCTGCTGCAACGGCGCCGCTGGAGAAACCGGTTTCGCGTTTACCACGTACAGCGGTGTTGATTTTGTCCAGGACGTTATTGAAAGCGCCCTTTTCGTTGGTAGCCACGGTCAGCGAAGCTTCGGTGACTGCATCGGCAACGCCTGGGGTCCCAGCTGCTGCTGCGCCGGCGGCGGTGTTCAGGTGAGTAACGGAAGCGGTTTGTTGAGTTTGCATGTCGATGTTTTCCTGAGTGGTATTGGAGTTGGTGTCGGCAGTGTGTACGTGAGACTGGGCAATTACGATGCCGTCAGCCAGACTTGCTGCCAGTTGTTCGAAGGCGATGTAGGCGTCAGTAGCCAGTACCCATTCCGCCAGTTCGTCCAGGGTTTCTTCTTTGCCGGTCAACTTGGCCTTTTCGAGGCCGGCAAAGAACTTATCGCTGACTTCTTTATCAGCGAGGTCAATCCAACCGGCAACGGCCGTCATGGACTGTACAACGATCTTCAGACCGTCTGGCTGACCGAGCAGGTCCATGCCATGGTTCTTGAAGATATCAACAATGCGTTCGCCGGCGGCGTTAACGCGGATGTTGTGCAGGTTAGCTACTTTGCCTTCTTTCATGTCTTCGCCCTCGGCGTTACCTTCATTCGAAGGCTTAGGTTGATTGTTGATAACAGCGGAACCACTCAGGCCATCCACACGGACAGGCCGACCGGGTTGTTTGACGGCCTTCTTCACCAGAGACATGGTGAAGTTCGTGCCGAGTTTGTTGTTGATTTGTTTCAGAGCAGGCGCGCGCTGAGATTTACCGAACACGGTTTCGTCGAACAGGAACTTGTTCAATTCAACCAGACGCTCGTCGCCTTTGGCTTTGCTAGCACTCATTTCAGCTACCACATGGGCAACGGAATCAGCCAGCACTGGAGTTGCATTGTTTTCAATTGCCATTTGATGCTCCTTGTCCCATATGGGAAACTGGTTATAATCTCAGATACACAAGAATAGTGTTATCTTTATTCACCTAAGTTATATAGATCTGAAATGAACTATAACTTAAATTTTAAAACACAATATAAACCCCTACCTAGCCTGTGAGGGCTAGGTAGGTAGTGTTTACTTGGTGCCAAAGGACTGATTACTGAAGAACAGTTGACGACCACCCCAGTTAGCAAAGACTTTCCGGGCTGTAATAACGTCGTACTCGTCAAAGTTGTAACTGACGGACATATGGGGAAGATAAGAAGGGAACGCGTGCACGTAACCGCATTCCTTAAGACGCTTGTGCTCTTCCATAAGGCTGTTGCTGACCATATGGAACACTAAGCCACTGCCAAGCACTTCCATGGCCGTAACGTGAGCTGTGAAGACCTTAGTAGAGTCCAGTTCAGCCAATGGTTCTTCAAGCTCCCGTTTATCGTACATCAAGGTACAATGTGGGTTATATTTAGGAAGGGTAATACCACAGAGCAACAGCGCGGCTACAATCTCTTCCGACTGACCATCGCAAAGCATCACATCAACGTAACCGGCGTTACTCATTACAAGACTCCTACAAAAAAATAAAGGCCACTGGTTAGAGTGACCTTTACTAGATGATCAATAGTTAATTACACGTACAATTGCAATTAACCTTGAACAGTCTTGTAACGAGGGTTATTAACACGAACACCGACAATGGTGTCACGAGCAGCACATTTCTTTTTCAAACGAAGATAAGCTTCTTCATGAACAGGCTTCCACCCAGAAAACAACCAACCTTCTTCAGAAATGTTCAGCAAGTATTTGCTTTCCATAACAACCCCTTAACTGTCGAACTCGAAAGTTTGTACCTCAATAGCAGTACCAGCCCCGCCATTGAGAGTGTCTACCCGAACCACTTTAACAATCTTGAAACCATAAACATGGACACAGTACCTGATGGTTGGTTCTTCAGGATCTGCAACTTCTACCATGTACTGGTTACTTTTACAGATACCGAGATGGCCTTCCATAAAAGACTCGGTGTCCGTAGGCATAACAAGACCTACTGACTTTTCCTGGTAGGTCCAGGATCCATCATGACGCTTTGTTAAAACTAATCTGCTCACAGATATCTACCTTTTAAGTTTCACGGTAACCTGCACAAACTTACCGCGAATAATCGCCATGGCTATTCTGACAACAGCCTGTTTATGACTTTCTGTAACAGGGAGATGAAACAGGTTGCATGTAAGAGGTATTTCATTTTGAGTAAAAAGCAGGTGTCTGGTGTAATCAAAACCTGCCTCGATAGCCTTATCAAGAACGTGCTTGGTCTTGGGGTCCACAATCACTCCTTTTTTACTCATAAGGATTACCCTCAGGAATATCAAAGTTAGGAAAACCTTCAAGCTCTCCGTCCATGATCTCGTTGACCCAACGACCGCCGGCTACTTCGATCGAACGATAACAAGCAATCCCTTTAAGTTCTTTAGCCAGCTCGTTAAGCAGTCGTGGATGGAAGTTGTGGTCACCCATAACTGAACCGCCAATACGATCGGCAACTTCACCAATCAACCCGTGGTCAATAGACTCAACACGACCGTCTGGATAAAGAACAAAAATACCGTACCACTTACAATAGTTTTCCAACGTCACGGTAGGACGACCGAAAGTATCGGGTTCCTGACACAACAACGGAAGGTTACGATCGCTGACATACAACTTAGTTGCAGGACAACCATCGAAGTCTGGCCACTTCAAGACATATGGAGCGCCGTCCGGTTTGTTGGCCTTAGCTTTATCGTTACCTGGAATTTTCATTGACTTATCCTTTACGTTTAAGAGTTACATCAACTCTAACTATCGTATCTTTTCTTTCAATACGCCGGTGGATTCGAGCGGCTGCCTCATGAGCAGCCACCCGATTAGCAGAACTTGGTAACCAGAGAAATATATTCCAGGTTATTAATACGACATGAACAACTGGAGGTTTATTCCATCCGACAGTATCAAGGAGTTCTTGAGGAACTCCCCGAGACGAAAGTAAAGAGGCTGTATTTAGCCCTTTCATCATTAAGCCCGTGGAGCTAACGGGTTACAAGTGATCATCAAGAAATACTGAAGACGATTCCACCAGTAACCCTTGCTACGAAGTTTCTCGTGGGATTTACCAAACCGCTTATCACTGTACTTAATACAGAAGCCAGCTGCCGCTGTATGACCCCCGCCACCGAACCGACGAGCAATGGTACTTACATCAGTACCACCTTTCTTCGATCGCAGTGAGAACTCACGACCCTGATGGGTGTCGATATAAATAGCAACACCGTCGTAGGAGTGATCAAAGTTCTTGTTAAAGTAATCACCGAGATCTGAAGCGAACTGATAATTGGCATTAACAATAAACAACCGGTAATCATCGATGGTAACGACACGGGCTTCTTTAGAAATCCGAGCCACATCGTGTTGTTGTTTTTCCAACAACAATTTACCCAGACTGGTAACGTCTAAGACATGCATCTGGTGGGCCAGTTCAAAGTTTTCGACCGTCAAAGGTTTAGCACCCAGAATCATCGAAAACAATTTAGTTACCGGGTATTCAAACAACCACAGATCTCGGTCTTGAACCCACTTGATGGAATTAGGAGCAGGTTGGGTGGTAAAGAAGTAATCCCACGCCATCATTGCACCAGAACGGTTCATGTCGAATACGTAGATACCTTTAAAGGCAGCCAAGTCTTCTTTTGTGGTGTTGAACATGAAATCTTCGGCGGCTGTTTTGTGGTGATCCAGGATAACCAAATTGTGACTATCCATTGCACGGATAACATCGACCTTAAGACTGAAGTCCAGAATGTAGGTCATCCGAGACTTATCGATGGCAATAGGGTCGCCGTACTGGATAGGCTGAAGATCAACCTCACCTCCAAAGAACTTCCAGCACACCCAGGCCGCGGCAATGCCATCGAAACAATCGGCGTGGTAATAACACATGGGACGCTTATTCATTGTTTCATTTCCCGCGTAATGAATTCGGTAACCGGTTCAAGATCGTAACCATGCTCGCATTTAGTAGCAAGCTGAGCATCAATCATGAACCCGTTGTTAATGATAACGCGATAGTTCTGGGTGATACCCGGTTCAGGAAGAGTTACTTCAACGTGACGAGATCCAATTACCCCAAAAACCTCTTCGATAACTTGAAGATCAACTTTCTGACCGTCTTCAAACCCAGGACGTTTCTTGTAGTACCAGGTGTCCTTTACTTTATAAAACTTAAACGTAGCCATTAACTATCGTCCTTAATAATTAACCAAGGTATCCTGGAGAAGGTTTAACACCGGACCAAGTGTGATTGTTACCAAGAACATTACCATTGGCAACAACATCACCGGTTATTTGAAGTTTTACCGAAACATTATCCCCGAGGATTCTGTCACCTTGTTGTTGCGCAGTAATCGCAAGAAAAAGTTCTTTCAAACGATCCATCAATTCACGTTCTTCGTAGAACGGTGCCAGCAAAGCCAGCTCCCCACGCTCGACCACCCGCGCCAAAGGCCGGAGGGAACGTTTAAAGTCGTAAACAATAAATACAGGTTTGTTAGGTTGGCGATACGTGATAGCGATAGTGTGAGATTCCAACACCATCACTTCCTGACCCTTAAGCCATTTTGCAATCTGCTCGTAAATGGCTACAACTTCCTGGTTGCGGAGTTTCTTAGTTTCACCTGAAGACATGGTCTTATTCCTGTTCTGCTGTTTCTTGAAGTTTGGTTGTTTCTGGGATGGCGTAAGCTTCTACGACATCGAGGCAACGGAATACACCGACACCACGTTCCAGTTCGATAGAAAGGCGGTTAGCTTCTTGCAAAGCGCCAGCCTGGGTATTGTGACCGATTGGAGAACGAACAAAAGTAGGAGAACCATTACGGCTCAACGTAGCAAGTACATAACGACCCAAGCAACGATTAAACTTCGTTGGCATGTCTTGTTTAACAGCGATGGTCAGCTTGTAATGATACAGCTGGAAGCCACGCCACAGACCGATAGTCCGTGGATTGACGTACTGACCTTTATCGTTAGTCTTGAGGTCGTCAGGACGAACACCTTCTGGAAGAGTATAAATAAGATCTTCAAACTCATCCCGGAGATTGTTCTTTGCAGCAATGCGGGTAACCTCAACAGGGTTATCGATTGCATCATCACGACGACGCTGGTAACCGTTACGGCTATCCTTCATCATTGTCACGATGTAAGGAGCACCTTCGGTATCAGGGAAATGAACAGAGATGTTACCGTCTTGCATCACCTGATCCCCCAGGTGCTCCAGCAACATCTCTACAGCCTCACCGATTGCCTTGTCTGCGGTCTCTTCCCCGAGTTCGGCAGTACGCTCAGTGATCCAGGTTGGGCAAAGGGGACGGATAACATAAAGATCATCCGCAATGTAAGGTTGCACAACTTTCTTGGTGGTCATTATTTTACCTATCTGCTCTAATGGTCTAAATTAGGTACATCAACCTAAATACCGATTAAGTTGATGTATTCCACGTCATGTACTTCCGGGTTTCCTGCTGCTTCTTTTGCCAGCTTATCAGCCCGTTCGTTCTTAGGTATGCCGGAGTGGGCTTTAACCTTAATGAACTTTACTTTGTTGGCTCGAAGTAACTCGTTAAGGATGATCCAAAGATCTTTATTTTTAACAGGTTCCTGAGTTTTGAAAGTAATCCAGTTGTTACGAATCCAGCCTCGAATCCAAGCTGTGCATCCGTTAATAACATACATGGAGTCAGTATGAATCTCAACATGCTGGTCAGGGCCAAACTCTTCAAGGACTGCAATAACCGCCATTACTTCCATGCGGTTATTCGTTGTCTTGTAATAACCCTTCGAGAGTTCAATCTCGATACCATCAATTGTTACAACTGCGCCATAACCACCCGGTCCCGGGTTATTAAGTGCAGAACCGTCAGTAAACGCCTCCACAATCATTTTAGGTTGTTTGGGACTCTGGTTTACCATGCGTACCTCGAATGCGTTTAGTTAATCGTTCTCTCGAAACATAGCTATCCCATATCAGTTGGGTAATACTTTCGAGAATTACAGTATCCCCATTGTCGTAAATATCCGCTCCAATTGATTTCTTTACAAACTCAAAAAGAGCTTCCTGAGTCGTCATTTTAATATGACTGTTTTCATAACTACCGGGACCAGAAATTTCCCAACCACCTTGATCGTCTTCATAAACAATAAAGTCATCATAAGCAGTGGCGATTACAAACATCGAATAGATATCAGTTAGATGAATGCAAGTGCCGTAAATTGACGCGTTAACGATAGAAACTTCATTGGCAATAAACGAGTCAACAAAATTAATGTGGCTGTCGCCTATATCGACCACATCAAGTTGTAGTAAAGCTGTTTGTCCTGTGATAAGAACATTGCTAAGATCGCAGTGAGACAGGCTATAATCCCCTGGCGGGATCTGTATATGAACGCCTGACAAAGAAACAACATCAAAATTACCACCGCCGGCAATAACACTATTAGTGACACTGCTGTTACTAAGACCGATCTGATTATAAACCGTCTTTTTATCGCTAGAGAACTTACTAGCAAAAGAATTGTCTACATGAGAATTTTCAAGATGACAATCAACAAGGTCGGTATGGTCTACTGAGCAAGAATGCCTGAATAGAGTTCCTGTAATCTCAGATCGAGTAATAAAGATTCGATGATCAATACCGGTGTTAGGAACCGTAGAAAGTGAGGTGGGGTACTCTTTAGAGAATAACTCCAGAACGCTGCCTTCAGAAACAACGAACAGATACCTGTCGTTATTAATAGTCAAATCGTAAGTCGCATAATAAATATCAGGAAGCGGACGAAACATCAGCTCGCTGTAATTACTTTTGCTTGCTAAGGTCATGCCGTTATTAAGCTTTTGTTCTACACCGTCTAGTTTAACAATAGGCGGCAGCAATACGGTATTATTCATAATAACTCCTATTAAGCTACCGGGACTCCCGGTAGCTTAATATTTAGGTGGGGTAATTAATCGCTGTAAACATGGCTGGTAATAGGGAAGTAAACAGCACGACCCAGGTCACGAGCACTTTCCAGTACGGAGATCATCTTGAAGCGAGAAACAACAGTGTCGTAAATGAAATCAGTTACGCTGTTGAAGAAGATGTTGTCCGGAGTAACTTTGCTGTGATGACCGTTAGGCTTACGATTGAACTCGAAAGTGCTAACGAAGTCTTTGATATGGATCTTGAGTTCTTCTTCGGTATCAGAAGAATTCAGTACCACAGGAGCACCGTAGTAACCGCCGCGTTGGAGGACGTAATGATTTTCCGAAACACGGAGCATCATGATATCTTCGTAAGAAGGCGAACTGATGGTAGTCAGCGCAAACTTGCTGTCCAGGAACAGAGTATCAACCGAATTGATAATCTTGCTTTCGGTGCGGATGTTGCTGATCAGCGCTTTACCAGTTGCGCTAAAGTTGCAACGACGCAGTTGAGCGTGTTCGGAGTCCAGAGTGCCAGCGCGAACAGTTGTGTTGTGATAACCACAAGTATTCAGATCAACACGACCATTGACGGTCAAAGTACTGGATTCGATAGTGCAGCCGTTATAGCTACCTGGGGAAACCACGGAGTCGATGAAGTTACTTTGGCGCGCTCGTACTTCTTTATAGACGTGACGAACGGAGTACTTGGCGTCCCACTTATTGGAATCACGATTAGTGCTTCCGTAATGGAACTCGTCGTAGTAATCCCAGCTGAAACCGGCACGGTCACGAGTGGCCATGAAGCTGGTGTCTCGAGCAGAAGAGTTTTCGACATGAACGTTAACGAAATCGGCAGTGCCGTTCCACGCGGTGTTCTTCACGAAGCTGTTGATCAACAACAGTTTGCCTTCGTTTTCACGATTGAAGAACAACTGGTCTTCGGTGTATTCGAAATACGACCACTGGTCAAGGAACAGAATAGTGACCTGCCCAGCCGGATTTTTGATCTCGTAAATAGCAAACAAAGCATCTGCCGGAATGTTGTAATGATAATTGGCGTAGAAGCTGTGATCTTTCCAGCGCACCGAATTACCAATAGGAGTTACCTTGGATTCGACCGGTTCGACAAACTTGCCGTTGATCAACACCCGTTCTTTTGGATCGATCTCTTTACGCATTTTAAGCGTATTGAGCGCAACCGGGGAGAACGCGTTAGGATCGTAACCCCATGGGTTGAGCAATACTGCGGTGTCGGCAGTCGCCAGTTCTTTGCTTTTCTTTTTCTTGTCGCCATCAGTTTTCTTGACGACAGGAATCAATTCAGACTTTTTGTCTTTGGACACGACAACGACGCTCTTTTCTTTATCAGCATCCAGTTTAGCTACTACAGTCATGGTCAACTTCCCTTGATGAAGGTTATGATTTTGTCAACGCTAGCATATTGATTAGCGTGCACTAAAGCAATACCTAACTCGTTAGCCTTAAGCAGCTTACTGCTACTTGGCTTTTCCCCTACCACTACAAATTTGCAATCTTTAGAAAGCTTGTCGGTGGCTTCAATGCCGTGTTCGGCAAAGTAATCGAACAACTCATCCCGTGGCTGACCGAGACTACCTGTAAGACAGATTCGAGTTTGGTTATCCGGCAGAAGGGTGTAATCAATCTCGATAGACTCGAGAAGTGTTCTGAAGTTCTCTTCGAAACTAGGGTCATTAAAGCTACTAATGATTCTAGCCGCGGTAATGCTAGAGATACCCTTTACTTTCTTAAGAAATCTGAAATCAAGCAACTGCTCTTCGATAATGTCAGGAGCCAGTGCGTTAGCCAAACGTTTAGCTAATACCACTCCTACATCAGGAAGACCTGCCGCTTTGATAACCCGCCATAGAGGCTGCCGATAAGCTGCTTCAATATTTAAACGAGTTCTTTCTGGGATTAACCCAAAGTGAGAAAGGCTCAGTAGATCAGAAGGGATTTTGATATGACCGCGATCAACCAGCTCAGCAATCAGAGTAGGTCCAGCCCCATCAATGTCCAAGCCAAACTTGTCAGCCATATTCACACAACGTAAGGTAAGCTGCGCAGGGCACGTTGAATTGTTGTTACAGACGAGTTCAGAACTTTCCCGCCCTACGACAACACTTAATACACTGTCACAGCTAGGGCATGCCACAGGGGCTTCAAAGGGCTTGCCTTTACCCATTTTGATAACAGAGTTCAAACGAGGGATAACGTCGTTATTTCGAGTTACAGAAACTACGGTATTTTTCCGCAATTCCAAAGCCAAGAAATTACGATAATTATCAAGAGAAGCACGACCGCATGTTACGTTCCCAAACTTGGTAGGTGTAAACAATGCCACCGGTACAACTCGTCCCGTTCTTGTTGTGTTCCACTCAATATCTTCGACGGTCGGAAAACATTCCACTGGAGGGTACTTGTAGGCAATGCCGTACAAGGGATACCGACTAGTGGCTCCTAATTTTTTATGCATTGCAAGACTATCAATCATAATCACAATGCCGTCAGTAGGAACATACTCAGAACGGTTATTTTCTTCGATGTCTATGAGGTGTGCTTCTTGAGGACACGAGAATCCAATCTTGCGCATCTTCTCCATTAAACCAGAGTAATTTTCGCAACCGAATTCAATGCCTGAACCGTAAGCAGCAAAGTTCAAAGTGTTTAAAACTTTCTTATCTTGATTCTCAGCCAAGGCACGGATCCACCCACTTACCGCATTACGCGGATCAGTCTTAGGAACTGTGGCAAACTCGTTGTAGGCAAAGTAATCAGGGAAAGTAATAAACCCTTCGCCGTTCACTTCGTATACATCAGGAATATCTTGGTTTTCAGGAAGAGACAAAGGAATGTCACGAAACAAAGGAAGTGAGTGAGTAACATCTTCACCCACCATACCGGAGTTACGCGTAATAATAGAAACCAGTTTACGCAAATGGTAAACCAGCTTGAGGGCCATGCCGTCAATCTTGATACTAAAATAGAACTTAGTACCCTCGGGAAACCGCTTCATGAATGCTTGAGCTGCGGCCAGGTTAATAGCCTTAGACAAACTCAGCATAGGGACATCAAACTTTACAATGTCCAGTACTTCCCCAACAGGGTCATGAATAGGAACTGGTTTACCGTGGAACTCGAACAAAGTAGCAATGTCCGGATGATCGGCTGCTAATTCGTTCCATTGGCTTTCTAATTCGTCGTACTCGTAGTTCGAAATCTCTTGTTTCTGATCCACGAAATAGAGTTTGGCGTGATGGGTAATCTGCTTGTACAGTTCCTCCATTCGCCGGTAAACAGTCTTATTTCTCATTTCGAAAAATCTCGATGCAGAATAAAGGCTAGAGTCTGGAGGACAAAGTCCCCCAGCTCCATTTATGCAACTTCCTTAACCTTATTAACGACGCTGATAAGGTCATTCAGCTTTACGATGCATTCATGATCTTTCAATCGTTTCTCGACAGGACGAATATGCTCCTGATAAGAACTACGATAGAAGACCAGCATAGGGAGTACTTTGTAAGTACTGAAAACACAACCGCCCAACACCTCAGCCTCGAAGTAAGGGTTGTATTGACGCACCCATGCATTTGCGTCTTTGACGTTAACAACAGTATCAACCAACGGGTGGTTAACAACCTTCTGTTGAACGGCCAGTTCTTTGAAGTATTTCTCGTTAACCCAAAGATTCAGGTCAGCGGTAGTTCCACGAAGACCTCGCAGCAACATCGCACCGCCACCACCAATGACAATAACTTCTTTGGGGATGTTGGTGAGTTTTGAAAACTTGTCGACTGCTTCGATTACATCTTCTTTACTTTTGTACATCTTTCTGCCCTTACCACAACAGGTTAAGTGGTCATCATTTTGAGGGAGCGGCGAGTCAATAACAAGTAAACTTCCATCTGGTCGTTTAATCGTCTATCTTCATCACGATCCTTCATGGTTGATAGATATCGTTTTTGAGTAATAAGCTCACTCAGGCTGTACATCCAAACACCGCCGTTATTAGACAAACCGATGGTGTCTTCCAGAATTCTTAAGGTAACATTATCACTCAGTTTAATCCGAGGAACGCTACCTTCTTTAACAATGATTTCATGCTTGGTGCCGACCCAGTTAAACACGTTAACCGGAATATCAACATCCAGAGATTTTACTTTTCCCCTTATACCCAGAACAACTAAGGCGGCGCCGGCTGTTAAGATTACCTCATTAGCCGGACTGCCCAGTTCTTCCAGTAGTTCCTTATAGCGAGCAACTACTGCTGTTTTGTCCATCTTTAGGCCCTACCTACTTAACCTTTGAATGCTTCATTCAAAATGTTTCGTACGGACTCTTCTGCGATGGGGTCATTACCTGCATTGAACATCGAGAAACTAACAGGTCTGGTACCCATTGCGTCAAACGAAACACAAGCTTGGTTATAACCACCAAAAGCAATGATGGCATTTTTGCTACCGTCGGGACCGGTATTGACGTTGATTGTTACAGGCGAGGAGCCAGTTGGGTTTAGCGCTAATGTACCGTCGGGTTGGATCAGCGCCATGAAGTTGTAAGTTTCCATGGTGGTGTAACCTTTAAATAATGTAGGTTTATTAAATTATGGTGCTGTTTGCATTCCTGGAGTCGGGTACGTTCAACCCTTCAAACTTCATCGCAACTACGTTAGGGTTTGTAAAGACCCCGTGAGAAGACAAATAGTGACTAACACAGAAGATTTGTGGGCAATCTTTCTTCTGAGAGAACTCTTTGATGTAGTTGAAGAAACGTATCCGCTTTATCTCGTCAAATGGTGTACCGACCTCGTCCATAAAGAGAGGGTAAGGTATACCGTGGTAGAGCAGCGCAGTCATTCGAGCTGCGAAATCAATGATACCTGTTTGACCCAGGCTACAGTCACCAATATCTGGAACTGGTTTTTTGTCACCTACAACAACCGGAAACTTATACGTCAAATCACCGTTATCTTTGCTGCAAGGTTTCACATAAAGTGTTGTATTCCACACATTTTGAATAATAGAGTTGATATTACCACAGAACGTTTTAATGAAGTCAGCCATCAATCGACCGATAAACCCTTTGTTAGGGCACAATTCATCCATCCAAGTTTCAACAATCATCTGACGACGCTTCATCCGATCGATATCTTCGGAGATAGAGGTCACAACGGAAATCAAAGATCGCCCGTTAATGATAGAAGTTAAGTATTCGTCCTTTTCATCGCTAAGAATACTAATACGTCCATCGACTAGTTTACGGAGATTCACCATCCCCTCACGCTCTAGGCCCGAGAACACTTCTTCTTTCAACTCTCTCAGCTTTTGCAGATTATTGGTGTAATTAGAAATTTCTAACAAGTTACTCTCAAGCACAGCAACCCGATCTTTATAAAACGTGATCAAGTTGTTTTCTTTGTGCAGATCATTTTCTAGATTCGCAAGATACTTGGCGGTGTCTAGGAAGTTATCTTTTTGGAGAGTCGCTATACGCTTATCCAAGATGGATGATTCGGTCATCAAGGCCTCAGCTTTACGCTTAAGCTCGTGACGTCTCATAAAAGCTTGTAAGGCGTTAATAAGGATATCTACGTTACTCTTCCCAATTGAATATTCCTTAACCAATTGAGTAAGTACTGGAACGTCACTATTCAAACGACAGAACTGATAAAGAGCCATCATGGTGGTGTACCATTCATACTCATCGTCTAGTTTAGTAGTCACTGCTACTTTTTCTTTTTCCAGCTTTTCTAGCTGAATAACAAGACCTGTTCGTTTGTGTTCTTGGTTGGCGATATCTTTCTGAGTGATGCCGACCTTAAAGTTAAAGCTGCATTTTGGGCAGTCGATAGCTTCTGCTTGACTATAATGTTTAAGCTTGTGTGCAGTGTCTTCCAAATCCCGCTTCATTCCACGGAGTTCGTTTTCTATCTGCTCGCTTCGTTGCTGTAACCGTTTGTAGTCTCCCCCAGTGAGTTTATCATCACCGAGTAACACAACACGATTCAATCCAGCAATAAAGCCTTCTACAACATGCTCTAGCCCGTTAAAGTTAACTTCCGGATCATTAAAGACATCAGCGCCTTGAAGCAGTTGATCAGCGCTGATAATTTCTTCTTTGATCTGGTTTAGTTCTTGTTGGATGTGTTCAGACTGATGTTGAAACAAAAGAGGATCTTCAAGAAACTCCTCCATCCCTTCCAACATACCAGCGTGCTCACTGATTACTCGTTGAATGACAGATGCATTATCTTGATGCCGGTTAAGTAAATCAGAAGCACATTCCAAACCTGCTTCCATCTCGTCAGCTGTCTCGATAAACCCACTCACTTTATTAACGGTGAGTATCTCTGCTAATCTGTCGAATTGAGCAATCTTTCTTTTAAGTTCAGGATCCAGAGTAAACCGTTCCAAACTACCGCGAACCAATAACGATTCTTTTAACTCGCTATCAATTAGCTTAATTCGGTTTTCTAATTCTTCGATAGTGCAATCGGCGATATGCTGAAGTTTACGGTTTTCTTCAGTGTAACGAATCACCTGATTCTTAATAGTTGCTTTAAGCTCATTGCGTTCAATCTTGAGCTTATTCCAAACATTCATTACGAATGTAGTGTCATTTGGATACAGCCACATCAAGAACTCTTTACGGCGGTTAGGTGTCATCGACGAAAAAGAATCGGTAACCTTTAGCCCAGAGAGAATCTTATTGCGGTTAGAGTCTAGCTTGAAGTGAGTCCATACCAACTCTTTTTGAGAAGTATATGTACCACTTTTGTTCAGTTCTTCGCCGTTAACTTTAAAACTGTGTCCATCTGAGACACCGGTGTAGCTGTCCAAAACATACATGCGACCGGGGAACTTTATTTCTATGTATTTACGACCACCCGGTTCATAGTTGGCGTTTTCTGGTGCCAGCGGGTTCAACTCTTTCATGATACTTGTTTTACCAGCACCGTTCTGGGCGATAAACAAGTTGACAATGCTATCCAACCCCAAGTCTACAATAGTGATTCCACTGTTATAGAGCGGGGTATAGTTCTCTAATCTCAGTTTAATAATCATGGTTAGGAATTCTTTAAATTAAGTAATCGTCTAAATAATGAGGTTGCGGGTATGAATACAATTAATTGGTTAGGTATTGGTATAGTTACCTCTACCAAAAATACCAATACCTCGGAGATCATGGTCCATCAACCAAACAAGTCCGCTACAGGCGATGGTCGTGCTGTTACGAGTGTAGAACAAGCTACACAAACGAGTGTCAACGCAGCTGGTGAAACTGAGACCAGTACCACAATGGTTTCAAACGTCGTTCCTGCTACATGGAAGCCTATTGGGGAACCGAACCGTAAGACTGCCCCTGATGTCCGTGAAGGTAGTCAGGTGATGCTCTACCAAGCGTCAGGTCAAACAAAGATATATTGGACTACCTATGGACTCAACGCCGAGACTTTCCGCATGGAAACGATCGTGTGGGGCTTCTCTGGTAATCCCAACATCAGTGAAGATGCTGAATTTGATGTAAACGATTATTACACAGTTACTGTCGATACTCGTGGCGGTTTCTTTGGTTTAAGAACGACTCAAGCTAACAAAGAAAAGTCTGCAATGGAATTCAAGATTGACGGCGGTAACGGTCGATTGGATTTCCGTGGTTCTAACGGTAGTTTGTTTTCTGTTGATGACTTTAACTCTTTGCTTAATTACATTAACAAAGAAGGTACCCAGTTATCAGTTGATAAAAAGAAAGCTTTGTTCTCAGCGGCTGATTCGTTAATGCTTCATGCCGAAAATAGTATTAGTGTTCTTACAAACGTTCTTGCAGTTCAATGTAAGGATATTTTGGTAAAGGCTAATACTGCTAAAGTGGCGATTGGGGTTACTGACTGGGAAGGGACGATTAACCTTAAAGGTGGATTTAACCAAGAGGGTGATTACCATCAGACGGGTGATTACATCCAAGTTGGTGATATAACCAGTAGCGGTACTATTACTGGTGTTACAGAGGTTAAGACGGCGCTGGTTCGTCTCAACTTGCACGGACATACTGGTGTTCGTGGCGGCAGCGATACTTCTGGACCTCCAGTTCCAACCGGTTGAACCTACTACCTCTACCACCCGCAAGGGTGGTAGAGGTATATTCACTAGTTGATCAGATCTCGTTTAGTGAAGAACTTGTTGACACCCAAATTACCGTCATCCGGGAATACAGGTATCGCACCACCTCTTCGTGTTGGCGTAACAACGTGGTTATCAATCACCAAGTATGAGTTGTTGATACTCAAGACCCCGTTGGTAGCAACACCAAACAGAACTTCACCGTTAGAGGTTTCCCTCATTGTCGGAGAACCAATCCCTGACAAAGTATCACCCACCCTTACCAAGTAACAGTAAGTAACGCCATTAGGGTTTACTTTAACAGGATACTCTTTATCCAGAATGTAAGCTCGTCCACGAACAACAACTCGAGAGCCTGCTGGAATACGAACCCATCCCGGTTCATTGACGTCGTAAGGATCTACAAAGTCACCGGCGGTAGGACGTACCATCAGACTGGTAAAGTTAGTGTTACCAGGACCATACTGGAATACACCATAGAACGGAACCAAGATTGGTGGAAGCAGTTCGTTTACCAGATCGAACTGTCGGTTGCCCTGATACAGTCTTCCTTGGTTAACGTACCGAGGAGTCATCACTGCAACAGCCGATTGCGGAACATCGATGCTGAATGACAAATCGCCGTAAACCTCGCCAAAGGCTCTAGGGAACACGATGTCCCAATTCCTTGTGGGTATCTCAGCTGCGATAAGAACGTCGGAGTAAGGCTGTCGTGGGTTGTCCCCAGATAGCGATTCACGGAAAGAACCTACCGAACCAAATCCACCGCCAGTTACAGGAACCAATCCAAGCCCTGCGGCAGGAATTGTCAACCGAACCTTGCCATCTGCTATTGCATAAGACAGAGTGGTTGCCTCGGCATAACTAACACCATCAGAAACCATTACGAGCAGTTTCCCGTCGTGTCGGTCCATTACTTGGATGTTAGCTTTACGAGTCCCATTAGCGATACCTGGGTTAGCAACAGCAGCTCGACCTATTACCCCAGTGCCGGCAGATTTAAGACTGTTAACACTACTAGGGTGTAATTGGATCTTAGCACCCAAGGTAACCTTTTGATTACTGTAAGCAAAGCTTTGGTAACCAGTGAAATTGTTTTGGGTAGTAAAGCAGAACGCGCTAAGTACAACACCACCGTTCTGGACACCCGCCATAACCGACAAAGCATCGGGCATATCAACCAGATTGTTAAGTCGATTATTAAAGTCAGACATACTGAAACCACTTTTACCACCAGCGCCTGGATTAACGACGCGAGGGTTAGTCGTCCAGATCAACTCTCGCCACATGTAGTTACCAGAAATCTCATCCAATCCATAAACTAGAAAGGTGGTAACACCGTTAGCTTGACTTACAGGAATAACACGTTCTGGCAAAGGGCCAAAAGGTGTGTAACGGGAAGGTGTATACATTTCTGTACGTGCAAACTTAACAGGTACGTTAGGACGAACACCTGTCATCCAATCGCGGATGTCGGTACGACCGCTTTCAATACGCTTAACACGAACTGCGTATTTAGTAGATGCCGATTTAACGATCTCGCCATTAGGAAGTACAACTCCCGGGAATTCCAATACGTTGTTAAAGTCAGTCAAGTCAGAAAGCTTAACCCACTGAGAAGGCTCAATAGGTTTAACATCTACACCGATAGTGTCTTTAACATAACTACCCAATTGACGAAATTGAGCAGAACTGCCGGCTGAAAGTTTGCCGGGTGTTACCGATTCAACAAAACTGATTACCATCGACACACCGTTTACAACAATCGGTATGTTGACCATCAGGTATAATTCAAAGTCTTGAGAAACCCAAGCCATCCCTGTAGTGACACCACCACCCCGACCGTCATACGCAACAGTCTGCCCTGGGGATAGGTTAAGGAAGTTGTTCAAATCATAGCTGTGTTGGCCATTGGCCGCTCCAGCTGTAGTTCCGGTGATGTTAACAAAGCTAGCCGGATAACTGCCGTCGACCAAATCAACCAATACTGGATCGGTATCAAAGAGGTCAACTTTAAAGAACTTGTGCTGAATAGTAACCACAGTACCAACGACGACGACGGCTGTAGCTAACCCTTTATAAAGGCTGGTGCCGTAGCCATTCAGCAACAGATAATTTTTATTGAACCCAGACATGTTCAAGTTACTGCGCATGTCATAAATCTGTTTGTCGGCCAATGGCTTAAACAACGCCACACGACCTGCGGTGGTTTCAGCTGCACTGGCATTCCAATTAGAGCCGATATACCCAGAGGTTAAGTTATCAATTTCAGATAACTGAGTTCTCCGTTTAATAGCAACGGGGTTACTGATGAAGATATCCTGCCGCTGGTAAGTCCCTGTATCTGATCGAGGGGAAACCAAAATACGGTCACCGCTGATCAAAGTAGTTGGACGAGTCGCGTCAAGGAAATAACGAACAGGTTGAACCGCCGATGGAGGAGCAACTGGGTATTCGTTAGGGTAATAAAAGGATGCAATTTGAAGGTTATCGTTAGACTGGTAAAGACTCGCGTTGTAACTAACGATATTCTTATCCAACGCTGCTTTGACACCCTGAGGGGTAACATAAGCCAACACTGGAGTAAGGTTAGCCTGTTCAGTCAACGTCGCTGTGCGGTAGTTGTCTTTCTTACTAAGGCCAATGGTACTTTTGGTTTCACCGTGAACAGCGCCGCGTTGAGCCAAGTGGTTATCAATGGGTGTTACAACATCAACTATGAACTGAGCCAGGTTTTGAGCAAACTCTTGAAGTTTAGTCTTACTGTTCTCGTTAAAGCTGTAGGTACAATCCTGCAACTTGTAAGTAATTTCGTTAAGCTTCTTTACCACCCCACCAAACTTAGGTTCTGGTTTTTCAATAAAGGGTGGTTCGCCACCGTGTACAATCATAACCTAACTCCGTTATTGGAAACAGGGGAAGTTGCCCTCCCCTTATTCATTAGACCTTAAGGCAGCAGTTCGCTACGTTTGAGGAAGATGAAGTTACCTTGGTCTTGCGGGAAACCCGCGCTGACTGGGATAGTTCCACCCTCACGTACGTCACTGAGCATGTAGTCACCCACCATAAAAGGCTGCATACGAGTAATTGTCAAGATCTGACGATCGTTCGTTGTCAGTACAGCCGCTGGAAGTAAGTTACCTCGCTTCCTTAGTCGGGTGACCGAGATGATGTACTTAGGCTCGCCGTTCTCTATAGTCCCGTAGATATAGAAAGTTTTATTAGCCGGATTAGGATCAATGTCACGTAAGTCCACCGTGCCGCCATTCATGGTGTACATAGTGCCGTTGATCATCATCTTGATGTTTTCCTGAAAGAAGATAATCCATCCAGTTTCAGGGTATGCGGAAGTAGGGACAATGTAACCAGTCCCCGTTTTCAGATAAATAGCAGCAGAACCACCAGTGTAGGTATATGGACCAATAGAAGGAGGAACGATACCTTCAGCGTTGGTTACGTCGGCATTTATGGTTACGTCAGTCAAACCAACATTAGGCCACATTACAGCGGCGTCCCCATAAGCCCGACTAACACACCCCACACCCAAAGTTTCAATTTGGTTGGTAGTGATATTCAAATCAAGAATTAAGTTAGGAATATCCTGACTGGCGTACGGGGTTACACCGTGCCCTTCTACCATCAGAATCTTTAGATAGTTACCGTTACGGTAAGCTGTGAAATAAGGCTTAGCAAGATAGACATCGTCTACCCTGTTAAATTGGAGGTAATCTTCAAACACATAGCGACCGGTCAGACGACGAGGCGCTGGTGCACTGAGAACTGTAAACCCTGTGATAAGGTAAACACCCGGATGATCTGCATTGGGCGCTTCAACAACCGGTCTTACCGCTAACACTTGGTTACGATAGTTCTTATTAGCTTCTGTAATCCAGGTAATGCTAATAATAGAAATGTTCAAACCACGAAGAAGCCCGCCGTTTTCTTCACCCAGATGGCAGATGGTAAACCCCCATCTCCGCTCACCACCGATATAAGCTTTCAGTTGGTCAATGATATTCTGTCGGAAACCAAAGAAACTAGTAGGTGTGAATGTGGCTTCTTTCTTAGAGCGGTCCAGAGTTTTGGTATACGTTCTTGGAAAGGAGACCAAGACGTTACCAGACGCCGGCGCACGAAGTCCCTGGTTACGAGGAATAAACTCGTTGTCGGGATAGGCCCAAGACTTGGAACAGTAACTCAAAGACCCGCTACCAATTTCAACGCCAGCGGCTGCGCATTCAGCGGCCGTTCCTGTGAGACCAATAGTCCCATCACTGACATCCAAATTAATTGCTTTATAGATCTCTGTAGTCAGTGGTCGTGAATAGATGTTCTTACCCAACTGTAAGTTATCAACACCTTCTCGAATAGCGTAACCACCAGAAACTTTACGGTAATACATTTGTCGATCAAGTCTAGGACTCAATTGATCAATTGCTTTAAAAATCTCACCCTCGGCTTCAAAGGTCATAGCGCCGGAGTAAACCCCGTTCTTTGTAGCCGGAACAACTGTCGGAATAGTACCGTTAGTGCTCATAACACTAACTACCCGGTCATCCATGCTTTTAGACATGAGACCTTCACCTGAAATAATGCCGGCATACCGTATCACTTGAAAGTTAACAGGGAACTCACTGCGACCTTCGTTGATGTAACCACACGCAATCTCACCGGTAGGCAAAACTACACTTGCCGGTTGCTGGAATGCAAGCATGCTGGTGGAAAGATAGTTAGTCCCGGCCACCATTGCATTTCTTTGAGCATCCGTAGGGTTAATGAAATCTACCGTTACAGGAGCCGATTTTGTTTGCAACGTCATCACACCGGTAGCCGGGTTAAAGATGTTAAACGTGTACGTAAATCCACCGATGATGTTGTTTACAGGGACAGCACCTGAAGCATCAGCATACGCGTGGTGATAGAAATTGTGCAGGTGTAGGTAATGATCTTGCCCACTACCAGACTTCGGCCACGAGAAACTTAACTGACGACGGAGAACCGTAAGCCAGTCGATATAAGGAACAGGTGTTAACCGACCATATTTAATGATCTTGTTTTGCGCGTTCCTGACAGCGGCCTGACCAACATAATCCAACTTGTTGGTAAACTGGGTTCCGTCGTAATCAACATAAGTCAGCGGGATAGCTTCCCACTTAACAGGACGGTTAGCCCGAACGTCTTCTACCCGTACGCGATAATAACGCTGAATAGGCTCACCACCGGATACACGAGCTTGAATCAGAACAAGATACTGACCCATGTGGTGGATGGTCGCTTGGTCGTTCCAGCCAAAGACAGGAGCGTTACCATAAGGAGAACCGTGAAAGGCGGTAATCACGCTCATATCACAACGCACATAACTGTGCGCACTTGGATCGAACGTGTTGTTAGTCAGAGCAACAAACCAATCGTTGGTTCCGGAAACACCGGTCATGATTACTTTGTTACCACTACCGGCAATAATCCGGTCAACTTGGATACCCTGACTTACAAGTACAGGTGGTTCGTACTTGTAGTTGGTGTATGTGATATTAATATTTGGTTTGTTATAGTTCTCAATTGTTGAGAAATAGAGTCCTTTAGTACGGCCGTCAAAGTGGTTGCTCAGCAACATCACAATCCCGGAAGGTTCCAAACAAATACCGGAGCATTCTGTTTGTTGGCCCATCCCTTCAAAAGAACCAGAGATGTTAGGCGGGATAAACGTGTTGTTACCAAACTGACTAATAGGCAAAACACCAGCGTACATCGCAGCACTGGTATCTGGAGCGCGTGCTTTAGCCGCGTCTTGAGCGCCTCGAGGGGTACTGAACAAATTGGCCGCTGCACCAGCAAGATCTTGAGCCGGGGTAGCTGTGCCAAAGTTATCAAGATTACCCAGTAAGAGATGACCCTTATTAGTACCGTGAGGAACATTGTAGTCAGAGTCATGCGCGACAATCCGACCCAATTGAGCGTTCTTAACTTCGGTCAATTTCTTAAAGCTTTCATCAATGACTTTGTCAATGTCATCGTAAATAGTAACGTCACGAGTCCGGTAGATGTTGGCCATGTAGTTGAAGAAGAAACTCAACTCATACCAATCGCCGATTTCCGTAAGCACGCTGTGAGAGTGCCATTCGGGCGGAAGGGTAGGGGGAACACCAAATACCTTTTCCCAAGGAATTGGTTTACCCGTGGTGATCAGCTTCAACCATTCAGCCAAATTGTTACGAGGAACAAACCAAGCACCAATAGACTGATAACTACCTGTAACCTTACTGTTGTTCTCACGCACTTCATCAGACAGACGGACAAAGCAGCGGATAGAACGACCAGACATGTCACAGAAAGGAATGAATTCTTCTTCCAGCCAATAATCTTTATTCAGAGTAAGGATCGCCCCACGCTCGTCATAAAGAGTCCACAATTCCGGTTCGGTAAAGAACGGACTACCATTAGGTATAACCCAAGGACAGGTTTTGTCGACGATGGTCATTTCCTCGTCCAGGATCCTGTTCTTGGGTTCAGTCCCCCGTATATCAAATTCTACAAGTTTAAACGCGTCCATGAAAATAACCTTATCAAAATAGCAAGAGTGAGGGCGTTAGCCCCCACTCCCGCAGGTCAAGGAAGTAACTCGTCTTGTCTCAGCCAAGGAATTTGACCTTCAGCATTAACAAGACCCGAGGTAGCAGGAATAGAACCACCCCGCTTGGTCTCAGATACCCGGTGGCCGTTGACAGCCATTACGTTATATCTGTCAATTGTGATAATCTGTCGATCATTAGTAACCAGACGACCTACCCACAATTGGAAAGCTGATTCCAAACGCTTGTCCAAAGAGATCTCATAGTAAGCTCTCCCGTTGTCGAAACAAGCGTAGATATAGAAAGTTTTATTGACAGGGTTAGCATCAACATCCCGGAGGTCAATCATCCCCAGCGGAATAACATAGTTTCTTCCGTTAAAGGTGACATTGATATCCGTTTGGAAGAATACAGCCCAACCAACCTCTGGGTACAAACTACCGATCAAAGGTTTGTTAACACTACCATTCCCAATAGTAGCTGCACCACCTGTAGTGGCCGCCATGTCATACAACGAAGAAATACCGTTGTCAGGTGTTATGCACACCCCGCCGCCCGAACTGGAGTTACCCTGCTGGTTAGCATTAGTCCAACGTTTGGTAGTTCTATCGTTATACGAACAGTTGAAGTTAGACGTATAAGCATCACCTACAGTGTTACCCATGACGCCACTGTTAAGGTGGACAGAAAGGGCATTACCATTGAGGTAGTAATACGTCCGCATAGGACCAAGTGTTGATTGAGGTGTTTCTGGAGAACTCAATCGACCGTTATAGACCCTTATTTGATCAATAGCTGTATTAGGCAATGTCGCGTTCAGTTTATCCAATACAGTAAACCCAGTTACTTGTTTACGCCCATCGGCGTTATCCGTATAAGTGGGTTCAATAACCATGTAAGTTGCATACGTGTCGTTACGATCCGGTGTACCTTCCGCGTTAACGTAAGTCACCGCTACCACAACAGGCAGCCAACCAAATTTGGTTAAAGAAGAAAAGTTAGGATCACTTACCGTAACAATACATGTTCTGGCTTGATCCTTAATAGCAGGAAATTGAACTTGGGCTTTAAGCTGAGCCACGATAGCAGCCGGGTAAATAATTTCCAGTGTTGGGACAATGCCAATCTTCCCATCTGGTTCCACCCGACGATCGTGAGCTGCAAAAAGAAGGATGTCGTCGTCACCGGCTTGCGGTAGTTTCCATCCAGTACCTTGTTCAAAGTACCTGAAGTATTTAGATTGTGCACTCATAGCAAAAGCAGACTCGGCTACTTCGATACCATAAGCATCCAATTGTGAAGAAGGAACACTAACTGTAATACCACCAAGTCCTGGCAAAGCTTCAACCCGACGGATGGCGTTAGTTAGAGGCCTGGAGACTACGTTAGGAATAACCAAGTTGGTTACTTCTGGACGTACTGCAAATTTACCAGATATGTCTTTCCAGAAAAGTCCTAACGAGGCAACGTCATATTGTTTACCGGCTATGTAATACTCACCACCAGGACGATACTGGACACCCCGAACGTTAGTCGAAGATGCTACTGGACTTACAATCGTTTCTGGGATACTTACATAACTGGTGATTTCATTAAATCCAGGACTCCACAGCTTAGATACTGTCGCATGACGAGTCTTACTGTTTGATACGCTAAGGAGCATCCCTAATCTTGGAAACCCAGAAAACCCTTGAGCCCCCGAAGCCGCAACTCGTCCATCTTCAAGAATGTTACCACCTTGACCGGCGTAGGTAAATACCTGACCGTAGAAAGGACTGATGTTGATAGCGTATTCAGCTGGGATTGGATTAGGATTACGGAAGTCTACTGTTGGAGGAATCCGTGTTTTAGATGTAAATGTAAACACACCTGTCACTGGATTAAAATCATAATTGATTTCAGGCACATGGTTAAACTGGGAGACTATCCCGTTTTCAGCATATGCCGAATAATAAGCAGTCAAGAACTTCAAGGCATAAATGCCAGGGCGAGACGGATCTTGAGCCGCGTGAAGAATAGTGCTCCGGTAAGTACCAACTTGCCCGTTAGGTAAAAGCGGGGAAAAGGTAAACAGGGCGCGTTTAGTCCGGTTAGTGACCGGATCAATCTCGGTGGTATACCAACGCCACCAAGGAGAATCATTAACCTGAACACCGTCTGCATCCATAAAGGAAACATTCTGACGGACTGGTGTTACGTCAATAGTAGCTTGAACATCAGTTACTTTGACACGGAAGAAGAAACGGTAGCCCATGTTACTACCTACTCCTGCATTAGGAGCTATGGCAGCCTGAACAATATAAATCCAATCACCCATCATCGCTACAGAAATAAACGGAAACAGATGGATTGGTCTAGCTCCAGATCCTGCTGCAAACGTAGCTGCAACAAGTGGGCTCAAATCAATTTTGGAGTAAACGTGTTTTGCCGGATCCAAAGACCCATTGGTTACTCCAATGTAGTAAATTCCTTTAATACTATCGCCTACCAGGATAACTTCAGAACCGCTACCTTGAGCAATCCGGTCAACACTTACAGCATCCTGTACAAAGCGAGGGTGTTCGTATTTAAAACCGGTATAGGTCAATTTAGATTTGGTTGGTTCCGCTGTATTGGTCATTACACTGTAATACAAACCAGAGGTACGACCATCCATACGGTTCCAGAGATAAGTAATAGAGCCATCACTTTCCAGACACATAGCACCTGTTTCGCTCACACCGCCAAAACCCTCAAAAGAACCTGAGATGTTTGGAGGAATGAAGTTCGTGTTACCGAACTGGCTGATTGGCATGTTATCTGCTTTAAGGAATTCAGAGTCGTTAAAACCATAACGGTCAATGATTGTCTGAAGCCCTTGAACGGTCAGGTGGAGGTCCGTGCGGTTTTCCAACAACTGCGCACCTACTGCTGTGGCAAAATTGTCAACCTTCTCCAAACCTACCTGAGCGGCTGTGAGGCCGTGTTCGTTCTTAGTCGCAGCGTGAGATTGAATAAGTTTCTTCAACATCTCACGATAAAGATTAAGACGGTAGATAAAGGTATCAATATACCGTTCAATCTTCATTTCAAGAATTGGTTTACCCTGACTGTCAGAAAGATAAACAATCAAGTCCAGTACTTCAATGAAGTCTTGGAAAGCAACCACATCATAGATCAAGCTGTGAGTGTGAAGCTTAGGTCTGAACACAACAGGTTTGTTAAAGACGTTCTCCCACCAAACCGGACGGTCATCATCAACAGCATTCCGGATCAAACTCATCAGAGTGCTGTCAAAGAGAGAGAAGTGACCAATGATGTCATAATCAATGGTGCCTTCGGTAATGTCGTCTTTCATCAACTCAATCATGCAAGCAATTGGTTGAGCGGCAGTATCGGTGAGACGAGGCATCAAACGATAGATGCGAAAGTCTTCTTCAAACTTCATCGGTTTCCCGTTAGGGAAGTACATCTTCAAACTGCTGACGAAGAAGGGAGCGTGGACAGGAATAATAATCCGGGAGAACTTACCCGCCTTTACCTTAAACGGCTCCCCTCGTTGTTCGTTATCAGGGTGAGAGTTAAGAATGTCAGTCTTATACTCTCGAACAATAGGAAAGTTCATTGGTTCACCTTATTGATTCAGGTTCAGAGTACCCAAAGCGTTACGACGGAACATCTCCATGACAACACTCAGAGGGACCAAAGCATCAGCGCTGTTACCGCCGATATCAGCAACAGTCGCCATTCTGGCATTAGGAGTAAGGTCCATCCCGATCATGTCTTTACTAGCGTTGTGCGCTCGGTCCAGACTGTCTTTCATGTGATCTTCCAACATCTTCTTGACACTGAGTTCATCGTTACCAGTTTCAGTGATGGCGAGAATCAGGTTCTTCAGGTAGTCACACATCTGAAGATAGTCGTAAGTCTGAGCTGCTGGGTGTTCGTGAGGGTCCGACGGGAAATCGAATGGAACACCAGTGATAAGGTCCCAATCCGCTTGACGTGGGCTGTTGTTGATGTTGGCGATCAGAGTAGCGTAAGCCACTTCATCCAACACAAACGGAGCGCCGATGGTGTCATATGCAGCTTGAAGAGGTACTTGGAAATCTTTCAGCAAGATAACCGAGCCGTAAACGTTACGCTGGTATTTCTTCATGAAACGATCGAACGAATGTCCAAAGATGTAATCAATACCTGGAACTAGAGGTACGTTGCTACCTTTACGGTAAAGTACGAACCCCTTTGCAAAGAAGGGAGCTGCCCGTGGGACGAATTCACGACGGGTGTCACCAGTGACTTTGATATCTTCATCAGGGATATGGCAGTCAATACGTTCCTGGAAGGGGTTCCATGCATAAGTGAGGTTTGCCATTTCTGCGGACTCCGAGATAAAAGGCTAGTTGGTATTTTATGATTAATACCCTATATAGACGGCGCCCTATAGGTGGCTATAGGGGGCATGATTTTCATAGAATCGCTAAGGAGTTAACTCCCCATGTACATGTATAAAAGAGCTGTCGGGGTATCTAAAAGTTTGCCCCGTGGTGAAGAGTTGCTAGACATCAGTGCTTTGACCACCAAACAAATTGTCGCTGAGTACAATCCTTTAAAGATTGTTCTTCAAGATGTGCTCTACAATCGCGAAGTTACGATGGACTTGTTTGACTATGTTAATGAGTTCTCTTCCTTCAACGGAACTATTCAGGAATGGTTGGATACTAAATCTACCACTCCTTTAATTACCACGAACAAAATTCCTGGTGAAGAATATCGTTACGTTCAAATCCATGATATCCAGTACAAGTGGTTTACCTTGTATCCGGGTAATGTGAAGATGAGCGAAGATCGACAAGACATGTTGGAAACAACTGATTCGATCGATATCCGGGTTATTAAAACGGACCGTACTAAGGTTGACTACCAAGCGCTGGTTAAACGATCCCTGTGGTTGTTTAACGGTCACTTAACACGGGCTGTTGCCGATGATAAGGCTTTGTACTTACTGAACGCCGGTAAGCACTACCTGGTCAATGACAATTCTCACGCTTGCAGTTTAAACTTTAACACCGTTTCTACTTTGAACACCTACCCTATTGAAAAGGAAGATGTTCACTTTGAGGATCATGATACCTTTAAGTTTGTGCACGTAACTGCCAAACAATCATTTAAAGGTAAAACAGTTTGGATGAGTATTGGTGGTCGTTTGTATATGACCGATATTGTTCCTACTGTATCCGATCGGACTGTTGCCATTCAAACCGAAAAGGTTGATTGGTTCAGTGCTATCTTTAATTCTAAAAACTTGATCGACTTGTCGTCGGTTATTGATCCTGAGCGTGAAGTAGTTCCCGCCAACTTCTTTAGCACTAAAGAGTTCTGGGAAAATCTTCTCAGCGATCCATCCTCGTTCTTTATTGTTTTGGATAACCCAAACATCTACGTTACAAGAACACCTATTGTGACGTACAACTATCCGTTCACCTATTATACAGAAGAGACGAAAAACATCCCTCTGCTAACAGCTGACGGCCTTTTGCCTAAGTATTTCACGAGAAAGATTACCACAAGGAGACTTCTCGACACAGACATTGGTACTGAAAAGATTCACCTTAACAAAACCACCGGGGTTGCCAACGGAGGTAATCTCTACCATGGATTGACTAACAGATTTGCACCTAGCAAACTTTCTGCTGGTTATCTTCTTTACATTCGCAGTGTTCTACAAAAGGATTGACTCATGGGACTTTCCCCTCCGACCGCGTTCGTTTCTCGAAAAGTGATTGCGGCCATCTGTATCGCTGTAGCGCTCATACTGGTACTTTCTGCACTCAACCTGTTCAACAGCGGTAACCGGGGTATTCCCTCGTCTACCGTAGCTGACATCAAGCAAGCTGCTCAGCAGTTTGACCAGGCAGCTAAGGTCATCCAGGAAAGCACGAAAGTGATGAGTGACCTCAATCGGACGCTAACGGTTCAGTTAGCCGCACGACAAATCCAGGATGACAATGGCTATGACAAAGCACTTAAAGATTGGGGTGTCCCTACTGGTGACGCTGCTGCTCTTATCCGTGATCTCGGGGTGTACGAGAAATCCGACTATTTCGGAAGCGGACCTTTACCTCCAAGTAAAGGCGGAGCAAGTGCGGATCCAGACCGTAAAGACCCAAATTCAGCAAGCAAGAACCCAGCTAACGGAAGTGATACCGGAGTTGCGAGACCTCCCAGCGGAAATGCCGCCGAGCAGGTTAAACAATCTTACAACCTTCCTGGTTCAGAACAATTGCACGGACAAGCAGCTATCCTCCCAGGCAAAGGAGAGTTGTTATATCGTGACCCGGGTGATACTGATCAACACTACTCGGGAACTGGACAAGCGGGACGTGAACCTGTACGCAGCGAAAAAGACGATCGACCAGCTTATCAGCACGGTCAATACGCTTATCGACAGCCTGTCCCCTCCTGAGGGGAAGAAATAAAGCAGTCGCATAAATACCCTACCAGAGCCTTGTGGGCTCTGGTAGGGGGTATGTCCGCTTATTGCTGATTGTCAGGTGGAGGCGAGGTTTTGGTAACCAGCTTTGCATCATCGGTAGCCAATACAGCAGCTATTCGATTACGCACCTTACCCGCTACACCTTTTATCTGCATGATCGTGGAAATTGTCTTACTGGAGTTCATGAACGTCCAGGAACAAATAACAGGACCCACCACCATGATAAACATGCTGGTTTCACTAGGCCACAGTTTGTGGTCGGTAACGGAGATAAAGATTGTGTAAGAGTTGAACAAACCCATAACACACACAACCAACACCGCGAAGATACCACCCAGGTTACGGAAGGCTACAGTCCACTTGCCGAACAACTCTCGTTCAAGCCCGCCTTCTTTTGCCATAGTGGTATCTACTACCGGATCCTCATTTTCATTTTCGTTTAAAGTGCTCATCGGGAAAAACCCCATAATGCTTTGCAATCTGCTCACAACGATAGAGAGTGATAGCTCCACTGTCAGCAGAGTGTTCATCTACCTTAGACAGATCAATATCCCCAGCATCTAACCATGGATACGCCATTAATCCCTTATGAACGTCTTCCTTGGTTGAGCCTGTAAAGTCAGCGCCAACTATTGCTTTGGCAATGCGGGGGAGAACCATAGACAAGTGAACACCGTTCTCTGTAAAGATTTGTTGCTGCAACCCTACTACTTGGATGAGTTGTTTAAACGTTAAAGGGGACATCCCCAAAAAGTTATCTTCACAGATGGCGGTATCCGGTTCAAAGATTTGTACAAGCATACCAGTAGATCGCATCATGGCATAACTACGAGCCATAACACAAGTACTGGCAGTGTCGTCAAACTGGACGGGTATGTCGTAGAGATTCTTGTCGCCAAAAATCGTGTTGATATATTGAAGTTTAAAAGGTTCTTTCTTCTTTATATTAACGTCTATGACAGTGATCCCCATACACGAGGTACTTGGATCTTCTCCAAATACCCGTATATAGTCAGGATCCTTTACGATTTCAAACACAGGTAACCTTGACGTTTACCGTTGTTGATACGGATGATTGCCAAACAGTCAGATTTACCCAACATGAACTGAAGAGGAGCTTTATCACCAGCCCCTTTAAAGACCAAAGTAAATCCAGCGGTAGACAACTCACCGTACGTACCGGATATCCAACGACCAGCAACACTGTACTCATTCAAGAGAGTAGCGAGTTTCCAAGCCACCGTGTTATCTGAATCAAGAGGATATGTATTACCAGAACCCACTTCATCTAAGAAGGATAGTTCTTCGGCACTGAAAATCTTAACTGTCTGGGCCAGCCAATTGATTCCCGGAGTACTGTTGTTCAACGGGTTCCAAAGAGCCAGCATGGCAGGTGTGGCGACGGTGTTGGCTCTGGACTTGTTTACAAAACGGATAACAACTTCACCCGTCTCTTTATCAAGTGCTTCCAGAATCAATTGACCTTCTTCATCTTTAAAGGCTTGGGAGCTTTTAAAGTCACCTTCCTTAAGATCAGTTTGATAGAACGAGTTAGCAAGGTTAATTGCCTCTCCTATCACTGTTTGAAGAGTGAGAGGTAGATGAACATCCCCTTTAAGAATATCAGGGATATTCATGATCAACTACCTTGCGAAAGAGCGGTAGCAGTCGAATCACTGTGCAGCAGCATTGGAACGCTGGCGCCGTGGTCGAAGGCTTGCTGGATGCGAGTGTTGGCCAAAGTGTTACGACCGTCTTTCTCGGTAACGTAGTGAGCAATGATGCAGCTCGCTACTTCGGTGTATTCCATGAACCCACCGCCACCTACAGCACCACGCATCTTGGTGTCGATACCGTAAGCAGTACCCACTTCGTTGATCGAGCCGTAAGAGGCGTCGCCGAAGTAGATCTTGCAAGCGTTCGAGATCTCGGCCAGAAGGGTGCCGTTCAAAGAACAGTCCAGGATAGCCGAAGAGTTGAGGTAGGTGTTGGAGACCGGGGTAGTGCCTTCGCTGGTGAAATCTTCCGGCTGAGGGTTTTCCAGGTCATCCTTCTTGTGGATGTACGGTTTGGCGCTTTCATTACCAGTAACTGGGTCACGGGTGATGATTTTCTCGGAAGGGTTGTAGTTCGTGAAGTCGATCAAACAGATCCACCAAAACTCGTATTGCTGACCATCACGTTCTTCAACAGTACGCATACGGAACTGTTCACGGTTGATGTTGTTCAGGCCGCTGTCGATAGGACGAGCCACGAACGGAATCGGGGTGAACAGGTTGGCGTCAGTTGGCTTGTGCTGGTTGACTTTGTACTTGCTCACACCGTTGGCGTCTTTACCGTCGCAGTTAGAACCACGAACACCGATGGTGAAGTACTTCAGTTCAAAGTCACGAGAGTTCTTTTTGCCCAGAGACTCTTCAGCCAGAATCTTGTAACGTTCGTTCAGTGTGGTGTACTGAGGAACAGTAAACGGCTGGTTAGTACTGAGGCACTTGTTAATCAGGTAACCAATCGTGGTGTTGGTCACTGTTTGAACCGGAACCTTACTACGGTTCTGGTCTTGCAGTTCGTTGGAAGAAAGCATTGCGTACCCCTTTATTTAAAACGCATAGAAACCGATGACTTAAAGCGCATAGAATTTGCCGAAGCCACAACCGTAACTTTGTCCAGTTGTACCAGCACTTGTCCTACGTCTTCAAACAATAAATTCAAATTGGTGTGGGAGTTAAACCAGTTGATGATACCGTCCTTACTCATAGAAGTTCGGTTAAGTCTCTCAACTGCATCTAACTCCAGCCCCTTATATTTGCTGTAAGGGGAAAGATCGATTCTCTCATATTCATAAAGAGCGCCGTTAATAAGAAATTGATAATTCCCAGTCCGAGGATTCATTCTGACAAGTTGAGCAGACATGTCATCGGAATAAGTAATCTTTTTATCTTTACAGTATTGAACTTTAACTAACCTTAAAGACTTTTTCATTTATACGTCCTCAGGTTTTGTCAGAACGCCGAAACCAGGGAAACTAACATTACCATTCTTAAGAACTACGGCGCCCCTGAACTGGTCAGTCTCGGCGTATTTCAACTTCCCGTAGAAAGTAGGTGGAATGATCTGGTCTTTGTAATCTGGATAAATAAGCTTACCGTAGAAGGTTGGAGGCGGAACCTCTTCCCGAACTGGAGGCCAAACTCCTTCAACCACTGCGAAGTACGAGATGTCCGGAATACGGACAGCGTAGTCAGCAAGGTCTGTGGAGAGGTCTACGGGCTTAAAGTGATCATGGGTTACAATGTCAGCTGCATAGTCGATATAACGCTCAGTCGGCCACACAGACAGATCTGGAGGGAGTTCTGTTAAAGACTCCGTATGCCGGATGGGTTCCATGTCAGTAGGAACATGCATTGCAACGTTGGTGTAGTCGCCATAAGAACCATTACCCGGTCCAGTCAGTCGGCTATCACCAATAAACATTTCGTTAATCAACTCAGTAACGTCATTACCGTCATCCATCTCACGAATAGTGTGGATAGTGTACGACGACAAACGCATCATGATATCGATCAGAGCATTTTGTTTAATACGAAGAGACGGAGATTGGTTAGTATCCCAACCTGTCACTCGTTTAAAGATTTCCCAGGCAAAGTTATTACACTCTTCCGGAGAATAATCAATAAAGTTCATTTCATAACGAACCAACAGCTCGTCATATTTCTTAGCGTCAGTAATAGTAGAGAACCCGGACTCGTACATCAAGCCAACAGTGTTCTGTACCCGGGCGCGTTTATTAAGGTCATAGAACTGAGCATATTGTTTCTTGTGGTCCCACATGATGCGATAAACTTCATCACTGTAGTCCATCAAGTACTCTGGCGAAATAAAGATAGCAACAGAAGTCCAGTGATTTCTGATACCGCGTGCCAAAGGCTCGTCTATATAAGCTTTGCCACCCAGATCGATCAGCTGCTCGATGCTAGGAGGTTTAACTCTCAATACGTTCTGGTAGTAAGCCGGACAGATAAACCGCTTAGGAGTACCCATAGCCGTGTCTATCAAATGTTGCCAGATATAAAAGGCATCACCTACCGCCAGCCGAGTCTGTCTACCAGACTTTGGATCAGTAACCAGGATACGACCTTTATAGAACCCTTTGGCCGTCAGGTAGATCCAGTTGTTATAGACCACAGACATCTTGGTATCAGCATGTCGGTTAGTCGAGTCAGTCATGCTCGATTCAAGAACCTTGGTCGGTAGCTCCGAGTGAATACTAAACGTACCCTTCTTCAAAGCATCGTCGTACCAAATGTTACTTTCTTCGTAGTTGTCTTTCGCCATTGGCGTTTGTTTGACAATCATCTGCTTTGTGTCGATATACGTCGCGGCACGACCGTAATCTTCCAACAGGTTAATTTGCATCCTGCGGTACAAAGGAGTTGGTGTCAGATCAGCTACTTGAGTTTCTGTGCTGCTGATCATGTCGTATTTCGCTAAAGGAATACCACCCATTGTTAATAGGTTATCTTTTAGCATATCGAACGTGTACTGAGCACCTGGATTATTTACAATCCAAGCAATGTTTCTATATAGCCACATGATCTGATAGTTGCTCAGGCTGGCTTTGTATTTGGAGAAGTCACCGAACGAGTCAATGTGGCTCCAAATATAGAAATCGTGAGCAGTTCGTTCACCAATTGCTTCATGGCGAATAACACACACAGCTTCTATGATGCAAGCATAAAGCAAACTGACGTCAAACGCCAGCCAGAGGTTATCAGTGTATTTGTATTCGTGGGCGAACAACTGAGGAACCAGTGCATTGATAGTTGTCTGCAACTTAGGTATCAGTTGATCCTCATTCCACAGGACTAAAGAATCATTGTACTTCAGAATCTTATAGTCATCCGCCTCGATTGTGGTGGAGTATGGTATGGGAGCCAGGATTCCTCGGATCAGATCTGTCTGACCAGGATACCGCTCTACCAGCCGGTTAAACTCATAACCACCTCGGGAATATTCCTTGAAGGTAGAGATGTGAGTTTGTAGGTTTTCTTTATTGAAGACTATTTGGTCCCCAGTATCGATAGATTCGATAGTCATGATTTCATCAGTGGCGTGGTAATCGCCATTGAGGTTCATGTAATAACGCCAAGTACTCTTATCAAGGCCAACGGAATACCCGTGCGATTGAAGCACCGTGTTATCCCGTATAGCCAAGTCTTCCATTTTGACGACCATGGTTCGCACAAAGCGGAACACGTCTGTCAAATAAGCATTGAATTCAATATTTTCCATAATTCACTCAGAGAGATTAACCATGTCAACTCGTGGGACAACTAAGGGTAATACCCGTGTAGACACAGCGCAACTTCGGAAGGACCTGACATCGATTAATCCAATCATCAGATCCACTATGAGCAGGGCAGTTCCCCGTAACGGGAGAACTCCAGAGCATGATGAGGCTACTGGCAAGAAGAACGTAAACCCGTTCAAGCTAGAAAAGCTCAGCAACATTATCAGTAACAACATTAACGCCGCTACTGATCTGCGGGTTATTACTCCTTACATCGACAAAGCTGAAAATATCTGGAGGACCATTCTTCTTTACCCTAACGGTAAACAAGCAAGGATCCTTACTTACGATACCCAGTCGTCGATTCGAAAGAATGCCAAACTTCATGAAGAACTCGTGAAAATATGGGACGAGTACTACACCAACGACTATAAGATCGAAAAAGATTTAAAGAAAATTGTTAGCGATCTTCTTATTAACACTGGTAGTTACGCCCTTCTGACAATAAGTCGGGCAGGTTTGGATTATCTGATTAACGGCAGTGAAGTTGCCCGAGTCGATGGTAATGAAAGTTACTTCAGTAATAGTGAGGTCCAAGCGAAAACTGCCGCCGAATTTAGTAAAGACTTTATTCGCAATCCAGTAACTGGCGAAATCAAAGTTCGCAACACCGGCAGGTTTGTTCGTAAGCCAGGTAGTGACAAATCAGCATCGGTTTCTGGTGTTGAATCCATCTTCGGTAATCGTGGTAAATACTCTGAAGAAGAGTTTACTATCTTTGGTGATGATGATCCGGCTAACACGTTCGGCATCACCATTACCGATAACCCGGCAGCCCTTTATCTTCAAAAGTTTGCTGAGTCTGATCGCCGCGCGGCTATTGATGAAGTAACAGGCGTTGAAAGCCTGAGTGCCATGATCTCTTCTACTCTGGGCGGCAATGCTGAGTCCTGGAGAAACACTGAAGAAGATGACGGCATTAACTACACCAACCCCGGTAAAACAAAGGACATGAAAAGTCCTGACAATCCAAAGGCTACTACCAAGAACCTTACGGAAAGTCAGTTGGAACAAATCAGTTACAGTCAATACCCGGCTCGTAACGTTGAACGCCAGGCGGTGCAATTTGTTAAACCGGAAGAAACTCTTTCTGTTGCTCCTTATGGCCGGTCTATTACTTGGCACATTCCTAGTGAAGCTATTATTCCCGTACACGTTGCAGGTAGTAATGGCACTCACACAGACTTCATTATTCTGATCGACCCGATCGACGGTAGCTTTCTTAAAGCAACCAAAGATTTCGAGTTTTATCAAGACACCAGCAAAATGGGTGGTGGTACTGGCGGTGGTAAACCTAAGCAGGGTTCTACCAACAACCTGATCAGTAGCTTAAAGAACATTCAAGAAGGTCGTGAGTGTGACTTCGACATGCGTGAATTTGCCACAGTGGCAGAGGCTAGCGTTGTTCGTCGCCTGACTCAATCGATCATCAGTGGTCGCAGTGATAACGTCAGCATTGAACTCGATGAGATGGCTAACAAGATCTTCTTGCAGCGTATCTTCCGTGGTCAAGGTGTTCGTTGCCTTTATGTCCCAGGTGAGTCTGTTACTTACATGGCGCTTAACTACAACCGTTTGGGTGTAGGCCAATCGCTGACTCAGATGGCCAAGATGCACATTGCTCGATTGGCTGCTCTGGATCTAGCCGACGCCATGGCTAACCTGGAAGCTGCAACTCCTCACACTCAGATGACTATTCGTATTAACGATAAAGCACCTGAGCCGTTTGCTGACATTGCTAACGCACGTGCTGCGTGGTTTGCTGCTAACCCTCAATTGACCAGTATCCTTTCTAGCGCCCAACTGTCTGTTCCTCAAATTGTTGATGCTTTGAGAGAGAACTCTCTGACTGTTAAAGTTGATGCGGGTGAGAACCCATTCATTCCTGTTCACGATATCAGTACTGAGCATCTGGACAAGAACAACTTTAAACCAGTCGACGCTAACAGTCGTAATGACTTGTTGAATAAGATCGCTAACTACTATCACCTCAGTAAGAGTTGGTTGGATGTAAGCGATGATCAAAACAACTTTGCCATCGAGGCATTGGCAGAGCACCAAATGCTTCTTAACCAGGTAGTAAACTGGCAGGAAGACTTGGCTGACTTTATTATTGACTTCGAACGTAAACACGCAACTCGTAATGCCGTGTTGATGAAGCGTTTGATTAACAAGATTAAAGATATGAAAACTCTGTGGGTTCCTGATAGTAAGGAAGTCATTGAAGGTTCTGACGAGCACAAGATTAAGGTACTCCTTACAGACTTCCTTAATACTGTTACTGTTTCCTTCCCTGCCCCAACTAGTGTTGATACTACTACCAAGATTAAAGACAGTCTTGATGTGGTTAAAACTCTGGTGGACAACTGGGTTGATATGGCTGGCCACAAAGGCAACTTGGAAGAGGTTGCTAAACTATTGGGTATTGACGTTAGTGATTCTACTATCACTGATGACGAACCTGAAGGTAATGGCGCTCTGGCTCGTATCAAAGATCAGATCCGTTCTGTATTCATGGTTGAAGCGTATCGTCGTTATAACCTCCCTATGCCTTTCGACGACATCATCGCTGAAGGTAAAGGTGGTGGTCTGGCTTCGATGGTTAACGCTATCGTTCATCAACGTCAGAACGTTGGCGACTTCCTGGGTGCTATGACTATTGGTGTCAACGAAGTAGATGCCAAGATTCTTAAAGAGCACGCCAAGAAGATTGAAAAGGCGGTTGCTAACTTGTTGAAAGCTAAAGACAAGTTGGGTGTTGGCGAAGAAACTCCTGATCCGGATGACGCGAATGCTATTCCTGGGGATGATAGTCTCACTAGTACAGATGATGATGATCTGTTGGATACTGGTGGTGCTAATGCCGACGAACCTACACCGGACGCCGATGCGGATGCAGCAGCAGCGGGTGGGGATGCGCCAGCAGCAGGTGATAACTCGGATGGTACGGATACCAGCAAAAACCCTACTGACGTTCAACCGTTCTAAATAGAAAAAAAAGAAACAGCTATAACCCTACCCACCCCGTCAAGGGTGGGTAGGGTATATGCCGCAAGTCGGTGTTTACACCAGGGTAGCCGGATAGAACATGGTTTCAGGCTGACCGGCGATCATGCGCATCAGGTTGATGCTTTGCAGGGTCTTGTCGTGGCGAACGTCGCCGAAAACGATTTCGAACTTGTCCAGGGGGATGTTGAACTTTTCGGCGGTAGCTACGTAACGAGCAATCACCGCCGGCAGGCGATCAGGAACCGAGTCGAAGAGTTCGGCCAGAGGGCCGGCGTTGAGCAGGTCTTTGACTTGCAGCTCGCTGGTGATGATCTCGATCAGAGGTTCAGCAACCACGACACCGTCAACGACCAGGGCCGACAGAGGAGCGCTGACGCTGAACACGATACCGTTGACATTGGCTTGGGTATCCAGACCGGCAGTGGCTTCAGGTGCGTCGAGTTGCAACAGGCCTTTGGCTTCTTCCAATTGGGCTTCGGTCAGTTGACCAGGAACGTGCTCAACAACGTCGTCAGGAGACTTGACGCTGAGACCGTGCTCTTCCAGCAGCTGACGGGCTTGCAACAGTTGCTCGTCGGTAGGAAGCGGCTGACGCTGCTGTTCGTTGAGTTCCAGGGCGGTGCGCTGAGCAGCCTGTTCGATTGGCGGCTTGTTTTCCTGCTGTTGGTTTTCAGGCTTATCTTTGGTTTGTTTACCGGCCATGATTGATTCCTTTTACTCGGGGGTTTAATTTACGACATAACATTAGGCTTAATTTTTGCAAATAGCCCAAAGTTGATGTTCATCAATAGCAACTACATGGTAGTTACGGATCTCATCCATTACGTTAGGAGCAACGAAAAGCATGAAACTTTCACAGGCTACTCGGGCAATGAGATTATGTTTCTCAATGGCTTTGAGGATACCCGGAACAACATCGTCCATTTCGGAACGAGGGCTAAATGACAGCCCGTGGTCACAAGCGGCATCGATTGCGTTATCGATATAGCTACGCAGATCGTGGTTATGTTTGAAGAGATAAGTCAGGTCAACCCGGCAGGTATGACTCAACTCATTATCAAGAGAACCAGCTCCGATACGAAGACGTTCTTTGATTTCTTCCAGAAGATCATGACCCCGAGGAAAGTCCTCGTGTTTCAGAGACTCTGGATAATCTTTGTGCGGGATAACACGAACACAATCAATCAGATTGATAATATCCTCGTTATTCAATCGCGGGTATTTAACGGACATAAGTCCTCCTAAACAAAAAAGAAAGTAAGAGGGAAGTATAAACTCCCCCTTACTGTTAGATTTAACCAATCTTTATTCTGAGGAATTCTTCCTCAATAACTTCTGGAAGCTTACCCCTTACCAAATGATGAATTCTTATATTAACAATAAGCTCACCTTTGTTAAACGGATCACCAGCAGTAACGTTTTGCAAGAATACTTTTGGCAGGATGGAGATTTCAGTTAGCATCGCGCCAATTGATTTATACATGTCGCTTAGCTTACTGCTTTCAACAACAACTGTCTTATCGCTAATGCTGTTAAAGAACTTACCTCTGGCGATCAGGGTGCCTAAATCGTTAGCTTTTAAAACTCCTTTATAATTATTGCTTTCAGAAGAATAAGAAACCTCCATATTGAGGCAGTAGTTTTCAACCCCCTCTGACTTTCCAGAGAAGGTAGGATTAAATTTCTTAATCCCTTCCACCATTAAGGCGGTAAGACCTTCTACTGATATGTCATCGGGACGGTGGTGGTGAGGGCTAAAGATTGGTTTTAGATTTTTATCAAATCTGACCTTTTGAATTATACCTGACGACTTTGTGCAAAAGTACACATTTAGTTCTTCTTGCTGTTGGGTTCTTTCAACAAAGAGAATAGTTGCAGTAGCGTTGTCACTAGGAATAATCGTGGTCAACGGGGAAGCTTCGCCAAAGATTCCTGGTGGTACAACTACACCTCCCATGTAGTTATCCGCAATTACCTTGTAGAGCAATGCTTTTTGTTCATGAGTAAGAGAGCCATAAGTAACAAAGGCTTTCAACTCGCTGAACACTTCTTCTTTAGTCAAGTGGTTTAATTGACGTGCAGTCTTAAAGGTAGAGTGTAGTTGATTTTCTGCCATCAGTGTAAGGAAGGCACCTGCTTGCATTGGCAATGCGTCAAAATTGGATTGCATGTTAAAAACTCCCAAAGGGTAGGGTTGTGGAAAAAATAAAAGGAGGTAGATTTCTCTACCCCCATTTTGTCAGGTTTAGTTTTCCAAGACAGGGCCCCAGAAAACACGAAGCTCTTCAAAATCAACGCCAGAGACCACAAGATAGTTAGTCTTGGCTTTTGGATCTTCAAGGATGACTTTCATGTCATGTTCGGCCATAACGAGTTCAATAATCTGCTCGCTAACGACCAAGTTATGAACTTTCTTCAATTCACCCAGCAGTAATTCGGGAAAGTTTCGACGCTCGAAAGCGACATTAACTTTAACTTCCCAAGCTTTCTTTTGGGCTGCACTTTCTTCTTTTGGAGTTTCATGAAACGGTGGTTCAAAACCAGGATAGAATTTCAAGATATCCTGATACATCATCACCGCAAGATCTTCCCGGGTGATGCTTGGTTGAGCGATACCACCTTCGTTTGGTTTCATCTCAGGCATAACCATCTTGAGATCGCCATCAAAAGTAGCGATAAAGATAGTTGGCATGTCCATCCGAGAATTAGTCCAGTAGACCCGGATAAGCTGTTCGTTTGGATCACGCTTAACAAACAAGATATCTGGAGCGTTGGGTATTTTACCCATCGGAATGAAGTCCAGAGTGCACGGTGGCTTACCGGGTTCTGGCATCGAGGCTGAAGAGATGTTGGGCAAATAGTGTTTCTGCAACAAATGCATCAACAGTTCTTTGGCGTGGTTGGTCAGTTGACCGTAAGAGATCAACGCCCGAAGTTCTTTAGAAACTTCTTCTGGCTTGAGTGATTGGTAACCGTTATGTTGGTTGCCAAAACAACCGGCTTGAGGCAAAGCTCCCAATGTCGCAGGATCTGCCAAAGAAATGTTCACACCGAAAGGACTGTTAAAAGCGGAGTTCATCATTTTGTTACCCTCAATTAAGACAAAAATAAAAGGGAGTGGTTAGCTCCCTTTATAGTGCGATTACTCGCGGTTGATTATTCAGCTTCTGCTTGACCGATCTTGGAGATGTTGGAAGTCAGACCGGAAGCCATGGCGCTGAAGCTCATGCCCATCATGGCACTGACAGAACCGGCCAGGATTTTACCGGTAACACTTTCTGCTTCCAGTACTGGAGAGATAGTGTCAACGATGGCGTATGCAACTACCGAGCCAACCAGTGCGCCGGCCAGCGAAGAAACTGCATTGCCGGTTTCACCGTAGTGAGCCAGGCTGGCAATGATAGCGCCACCGATAGCAGCACCGTGGTGAGTTGCGAAACCAGTTTGACGATTGCCGGTCAGCGAGATGCTGGTTTTGAAAGCGCTGTCAGCAGTGTTAGTGTTAGTGTTGTTGGCAGTGGAAGTGGTCATGGTGTAGCTCCTTAGGTATTTGGGATTTGGTCGACTAGATAGCAAAGACTACCATGTCTTAATTCACCTAAGTTATATAGATCTGAAATCATCTTCAACTTAAATTTCTATAAGTTTTCGATACCTTCGATCCGAGCTTCCAATTGATCTTTAAAAGCAACCTTCCACATCTTTGGTGTTCTAGCATAACCGTTACGACCAAACTTTTCTTTAAGGTGAGCGATAACACCCGCCATACGCTCGTCGTCAGACATGTTTGGTCTATGGGTCAACCAGTACAAGCGAGAACGCTCTACCATGGCTGGTATGTCACCAGGGAAGCCCCTGTCGGCAGAATTAATCAGTTCCGAGAAGGCATAGGTGAAATTACCTTTAAAAGAAGCCCGATGTTCACCGCAAGCAAAAGCCACTTGTGTGCGGAAATGATCTTTGTCTTTGTAGGTATCAACCACTAAAGGGTGATCTGTTGTTTGGAACCATACCTTACTAAGGATGTGATGGTTGTTACGACTCCATGCAAACATGTCATGGAAATAGGCCGCAAACAGAATATCCCGTTCACGAAAATTAAAGCCCAGAGTTTTGTTAATATGTTTACCACATTGAAAAACTTCTTCAAAGTGGGTTTCCTGGTGAGCTAAATCGTTTAGCGCATAAGCTCCTTTAAAGCTAGTGCAAATGGCTGAACGCAAGTCATTGATTATTGTCATTACCTAACCTCTTATTTGATTCGGTAGTCTTTATTAAGTACGTTACCAATTCCGGCATTAACTACCGTAGGTTGTACCCAGGTCTTTATGCCACTGGCGCAAGTTCTGATATGACCACGGCGCATGTGTTCACGAGGAGAATGTCGATCGCCTCCTGTATCGTTGTTGGTGACCATCTTTTCAGTCTTACCGTTAGTAATGACTGTCAGGGTGCGGTAAGAGTCAAAAGGCAAAGCTCCTCGTTTCCTTGCGCTTTTGTTAAGCTTACGAGGTTCAGTTCCATGGTGAGTAACGTTTTTGCATTCTAACGCCACTACCAATTCCAATACAGCAAAAATTGGTTCCAAGTAAACAAACTTGAAAAGCTTGTTAAAGGTATCCGGAAATTTTGTATAGGTTTCAAAAGCATCACTGTTAACAAACTCAGGTGCTTTATCATCCATGCTGATTTCCAAACCAAGATCAGGTTCTGGAGCATTCCTGTTAATCTTGTTTTCTACCCGGGCTGTAAATGGAGGTCTTTGCCAGATTTCATTCTCTCCATTACCATCACCTGAAAACAAAGTAATAACCCTTACTTCAAATTCAGTCTCTAATTGCTTGACCAAAACAACCGAGCTATAAGGAATCTGTTCCAGTCCGTCAAACTTACGAGGTACTCGCTGTTCGCCACCTGCTAAGTAATCGAGGTCATCTTTGTGAATTTGTGACGTGTACTCGATAATGAATTCGTTATAGGGAAGTTTAACCTCGTCAGGTACTTCACGAAGGTCAGCATGGATATCAAACACCTTACCACCAACAGGTAGTAAAAACTTAGGCTTGTTACGCAGCTGGTTAATGTCTTTCTCCAAATAGGAGGACATGATCTTTCGGTCCTGACTACGAGTAATCAGATAACGTAGTAAGTTAATAGGTTCCATAAACACCTCTAAATAAAGTTGATACAGTACAGAAAACAAAAATGCGACATAAGTTAAGACAAACCTACTACCGGGTAACCGGTAGTAGGCAGTCAACTAGTTGAATCGCGATTAAACCAGACTAATGTAAAGCAAGGAACGGTTACGACCGATCAGACGCAAGGTAGCTACGTTGCGATCTACGGAAGTGTAACTAAACAACCACATGTTATCCGAATCAGCGAACTGAATAATCTTGTCCGTTACTCGAATGTCTTTATCCTTCATCGTTTGTTCAAAACCTTTCTCTACCAGATCGAAGTAGTCCGAGAACTTACTGCGCTTGATAGTAACTGGTTCTGCGTTGGATGCTGGAATAGGACCAGGTTTGTTGTTAATTACAGTTACATGGAAATCACGATCCATTGTTAATTCAACTTGGCGATGAGCCTGCTGAATTACCGACTCGCCTTTCTTCGGTGGATCATATTTGTTATCGACGTTGAAGAATTTCATTTGCTCGGTCAAGTAGTTATCAGAACCACCCGGTCGAGTAATGCAGCGATAAGCTTCTTCGTCGTTTTCTTTGAAGTCTTCCAACATATCGTCAATGTCGTTAATAACGCTACCGACACTCAGATGGTTCCTGCTGGATTCTTCTTTGTCATAACCAAGACTGCTAACAAGCCAGTCGTTAACCATATCAGTTAAACGATCATCAATGTAAACTTTGAGTTCATCAGTCAGGTCGGTATTATCCAACTTCTGATTCAAACGACGAACACGTTGATAGAACGTTGCATCACCGATATCTTCGAGATCGCGGAACAGATAAGGGAACTCTTCAATAAGCAGATCCTTCTCTTCTTTGTCTTCGCAGGTATAGGTTTCCCAGATGGTTGTGTTGAACGAAGTCGCATTGATCTTCTTAATTCGCTTGGTAAGGGTTTTGTTGGTAGTTGCAAAATTCGCACACAACTTCATAGAAGAAGTGGCTACCAATTGTTCCTTGACACTGATTACCGGAATGGCATCCAGTTTCTCACAATAGTCCAATGGAATTTCCAGAGTCTTATTGTTCTTACCCAACGCATCTTCAACAGCTACTGCTTTAACAACTACATCAGTTGTCCCTTCAACACCTTCCAGTAAAGGAAGAAGCAATTCAGGACTAGTCCACACGGTAGACATATCCAAATGTTCACCTCGTACTACAGTACTGAACCAACCGTTGTCTTCACGAAGGTCAATAGTCACTACCCGGAAACAACCAGGAAGAACTGTTTCCTCCTGAGATGGTTGATCAGGATGGCGGTTAAATGCGGATTTGATTTTCTTCCAGTCGTTCTCAGAAACCAAGTAACGGTTCTTTTCATCGATTGGACGAAACAGTTTGTGGTAGTCGTAGTTCTTACGGTTATCAGGACGCATGTTCTGATAATCGTCACGCTCTTGTCCCCATGCATTAATGTCATCATGACCAGGATGCTTGGGAACAGAACCACCATAGAAACCAGAAGCTTCAGTGTTACCACTATTACGACTGGCGTTACGGCGGATTAAGTCGTCGAGGTCTGTTTGAGCGCCCCGGCTATTATCTGGTTGAGGACTGCCGCCGAAACTGTTGTACATAAATGCAGCACGTTGGTCAACCAAGTGACGGCTTTCAACTGTCGAAGGGGATACGGTCTCATATACCAATTGAGCATAAGGGTTACTTACACCAAAGGTACTGCAAGCCAAACTGAACGCATCCTTAAACGACTCGAGATTACCAACCATTTCTTTAATCTCTGGAGTGAGACCAAAGGCATGTTGTTGACCGGAAGGACTCTTACAGAGCCAAGCGATCATTTCCATTGCTAAAACGGCACGAATGGACCAATGAACAGATCCAATGTAATCGTTACGAACAAGTTCATCGCCGTTACGATTCTTAGACAGTACGATCAGTCGTTGACAATACATAGGCGCTGCGGCCTTTGCAATGTTAACAACCATGTCTGCGTATTTATTAATCGTGTTGACAAAGTCATTACGAATAACACACGGCGTGCGCATTTTAGCGTTAAGACGGAAGTTCTCCAAAATCTGACGATACTCGTCGTAATAAACCCCGCGACGCATCAACATCGATTGAAGAAAGTCAGCAGTAGCCTGACTATACTTTTGGAGATAGAACTGATCTGAATCTTGGTCTATCGAACTTTCATTACGGAGATCTCTTAAAGCCTGATCTTCATAACGACTGTTTCCATACTTCTCCCAGCTAATACCACCAGTACCACCGGTCTGCTGGTTAGACTGCTCAATAAGACCACGCATTTGCGCAAGTGGGTCACGCTGAGCATTAATACCCGCTGCCGCATTTGGGTTATTTGGATTTGCTGCGCCTGGAGCTGGTGTACTTACTCCGGCTGCTGGTCTAAGGATGTTTGAGGACATTTCCACGATTCTCTATGTCGAAGGCGGTGATCCGTACGAGCATACAAGTCTTTGAAGATCGGATTAAGACCCGTTACCTTTCCGTTAATTAGATACAGTTGCGGGCTCAGGAACCCACGACCGTCCGGATTAGGACTTGTAACTCGTAGGTAGCTGTTAACGAAGGGGAGAGAAGCGTGGGTACGACTAGCACTGTCGTTGACATCGAAGTCACCACGTTTCACCTTCCCAACACCCGTATAAACTTTGTGTTGAGGAACGCAACCTAATACATAGTCCACAAACGGATTATCCGTCGGCGTAGCTTCTTGTACCAAGTTGGCATTTCGAGCGTTGTCGATCTCTTTGCTGTGGAAGTTGCTGGTCAAGAGCCGAGCTACTTTCTTGTAGTTGATCTCGGAGTTATTCTTGATGTCATGCTTGAAGTTGTTAGCCGCCGTTAGCAGACTGTCCAACGTGAATTCCAAGCTTGCCAGTTCTTTGTGCAGCATTGAGGCTCGATCAGTAGTCTGAACGATCTCACTACGGTTTGCGATGATGTAGTTGAACAAATCAAACATGTCCGAAACTACAATGGACTGAGATGCAAACTTCTTGATGGAGTCTTCATCCAGGTATTCATTGATGGCACCAAAGTGCACATGCATCAATCGCATGATGTATTCGTCAGTGTCACCTGCTTTCACAGAGCAACGACCAATAATCAGTTTCCAGTAATCAGGATCGTCTAAACGGTCAATCTCGAAATAAGACGAACAGCAATCAACGATGAACAACAGCGCGCAGGTATACTGCAATGCCATTGTACTTAATGTCAGACGCTTGGAACTTGTGTTACGTACTGCAATCCCAATGTCCAAGTTTACGAAATCGCCCAGGGAACATTTGTTACCTGTCGATCCACTAGGTCGTGTAAAGATCTCCCAACGGTCTTCTGGCCGACATTCACTGATAAGTGCGTCAACTGGACCGATGAAGTAATCACACTCCCCATAACGCGTCATAGCGTCGTTAAAACCAATGTTTGCAAACACATACCACGCCAACAGTGGAATTGGTGTTTTGCTGTCCTTGATCTTCCTGGCTTCAGTCGGGCTATAAAACCGATTAGCTGCCAAGTTGATATCTTGAGTACGGTTTATTTGGTTTCCTGTTTCAACGAAAACCTGATCGTAATGGAAGTGCTCCACACCGATCTTAAACTTGAACCCCAGGACCTTTACAAACAGCGAATTGTCTTTAGCAACAGGCAACCCGCGCTCAGCCAACACAAACTGTAGGCTGTACTGAGTACCACGCAGGAATAGATCCCCGTGTCGGTCAGTATAAGGAAGCATTGTAAAACAAACGAACTCGTTCGTCTTACCACCCTTGTCCACGTAATCAATCATGATCTTAACTGGATAAAGGGTTTCTTTGTGTACGTCAAATATTTTCCGACTACTGTTGATCAAGTAGTCAATATATTCTCTCGGAGTGGCTCTCTGGCAATCGCGATAAAACACACCGCGTTTCTCCACACTCTTCAGAATATTTCTTAAGGCACGATCAAACCAAACCAATCCGTTCTCAAATTCCTTCTGGTGAAATCCACTCACCAATTGTTGGTTAAACTCAGGATAGACGTCGTTTATCGGTTTAATTAATTTATGAAACATCCCGTAGTCCTTTAAGAAGAGTACAATTTGTATCCTGTAACGACTATCGTAGCAATTGCGGCAACAGCTTTGGCTATCTCCCCCCAATTGTTAGCAGTGCTACGTTTTCTATCTAGTTCCATGTTAGCTCTAGACACGGTTTCTTTAATTACACCTTGCGCTTTCTGAAGTTCTTGCCCCATCTGATTCTTCATCGTCTCCAAACGATGATCATTTTTGAGTTGTTGTATTTCATGACGGTGTTCCGCTTTAACCTGCATCAACTCTTCTGCAAGTTTTGCCACACTTGTATCACTTTTAGTAAGCGAATCTCTTAGAGTCTTATTTTCGCTCTGTAGAGTATTGATTTCCTTACCGCGCTCTTTCAATTTGTTCTCAGCTGTTATTACACGGTCAGTATTACCTGCCGTCTGAGAACATTCCTCCATTGATTTGAATATCCCCAAAGAAAACAGCATTTCTTTGGTTAGTCGGTCGAAGCTGTAGTATAGTAGGTCCGGTGGAGAATTACCTACTGCCAGTCCAATATAAAGGCCCCCGGGGCTATCAGGGTCCTTCGAAACTGGTAACTCTGATGGTTTACCCATTAAGTTAATATACAGCGTTTCTAATACGTTTTTGGGATCGTTCAGATAAGAGAAGTAATACAATGCCTTATCGGCTCTTTCTACCTGAAGATCTTTGGCTGCTTCCAGCAACTCACCTAAGCTGAACTCAGGCGATCCATTTGGCTCAAGATCAGCTTGGTCAGCTGACGGATAAAGGTTAAGGCCCAAGATCTCGCTTTGGATCACACCGTTAACGTCAGCAAGAGAATCACTCAATTCAATCTGCATCGAGATTTCTTGTTGGAATTCTGATGAGATTAAAGTGACTTGTTTACCTCGGCGTTCTATCTCATCCTTGACTTGACCAATAATGATCTTGTCCATTTCATTACGACTCAATGCTTCACTGAACCAAAACGAACTAAGATGAACACCGACTATCTTTATAAACAAAATACGACGAGCACCACCTGGAGATATAAAGTCACGTGATTTACGAACCACATAATTCATACCACCACGAGTCTTAACAAGCAAATCTTTGTTACTTTGATTACTTATACGATAATCCAGCTTGAAGCCGGATATTCCAGACGACGTCATTTTGGAGTACTCCATAATTGTTGGTAATAGTCTTGTGCACAGACTACATTCCTTTTACCGTTCATCTGGATAATGTAGGTTTAAAAATATTTGAGCGCGGCATAAACCCTCCTACTCCCGTGAAGGAGTAGGAGGATTATGGCACCCGGGATTACTCCCTACCTTTACAGTGCTGGAAAGACCAGTTTACCGTAAAGGGTCGGCGGGATTACGCGTTTGGGTCAACGACTTCCGGTTTGAAGTCGGCAGCGTTATCGACGCGGACGCGCTGACGCGCTACCTTGTTGATTGGGCTGTCGTCGGAAGTGAACTGATCAGCATCTTCGATGGTCAGAGTACCGATGACCACGTTCAGAGCCCAGTGCTTGTAGGTCGGCAGGGTCATCACGACGCCGTAGTCGGTGTTGTTACGAGTAACGTTACCTTGTACGACGATGTTTTCCTTGGTCACGCAGACACCGATACCGGCGAGTGGGTTGATCACTTCGCTGTTCGAGTCGTTGTAAGGAACGATGATCATGCGCTTAACTTCGCTGTCGAAGTTAGTGACCACGATTTCCAGGTTGGAGATCGGACCGATCGAACGAGCATCACCTTCACGCATCATGAAGCGCGCCAGGTTTTGTGGAACAACAACGGTCCACTTGTCCTTGACGTTGGTGCTGCCGTATTCAGCGATGGCAGCCAGGCCGGAACGGGTGTTCAGTGCAGCAACGATGTCGGCAACTTCGTTGATCAGAGCGGCCGAGATGGCGTCGTAGATATCAGCAGTGCCGATGGCGCTGATGACGTCCTGAAGCTTCAGGCTGCGGTTGACCGAAGTAGCGGTGACGAAGTGCTGACCAGCCAGGATTTCGGAACCCTGGGTGTTCGAAACAACTGGGGAGTTGTTGATCGACTTCACATACGCGATGTGCTTGTCGGCTTCGATGAACGCTTGCTTCGAGCACTGGTTGTTGATAACAACCGACATGTGTTCCAGAGCGTTGTTCAGCGACTGCTGGTTGGTGTCGTCCGAACCAACTGGGTACTTGACCGAGATTGGGGAACGGCGCTGTACAGACAGGTGCTTGTAAACGTCGTAGACTTCGATGCGGTAGCCGAAGTTGCCACGGTTGATGTTGGTCACGTTTTGAGTGGTAGCAGCACCAGTCACTTGACCTTTCACCGAACGGATCAGAGCTTTCTGAGCGTCGTCGCCGGCACCGATCTTGATGACCAGTTTCGGGTTGGCGATGCTTTGCAGCGCGAACACGGTAGCCGAGCCGGATTGCAGAACCAGTTCACCGGTTTGACGTTGGAAGTTACCGGTCAGGGTAACCGACAGCAGTGGCTGGAAGCCAGCATCTTTGAAAGTCTTGAACAGAGTTTCGCCGATTTCTTTGCCGTCTTTGTCAGTTACGCTGAAGCCAGGCAGTTGCTTGATTTGCAGGCGCAGTTGACGGTCGTCGGAGGTTTGGATCTGACCACCAACACCGAAGGTGTTGTTCGACATGGCCGAGGTGTTGATGAAGAAGGTAGCGGCAGCGGTGCCGATGGTGCCTTCAACCAACAGCTTACGAACGGAGATCGAGTTGGACTCGAGTTCGTCGGTAGCGTCCCATGGGCGCTGACCAGGAGTCTGGGTCAGGCCGATGAAGTACGGAATGGTGGAAGGAACTTTCAGCATCTGAGTCAGGTGAGGCTGACGGTTGTAGGCGTCGCCTGCCATGTACTTCTTCTGCTCAGGAGCGATCTTGGCTTTGTCCACGAACAGGTCGTGGGTTTCGGCATCTGGATCTTCGTCGTATACAGGCCATACCTGCAATACTTCTTCCTGATACATTTCGCCGGAACGCAGCAGACCGAAGATCGGACGCAGGTCGGAGCCGGATTGGAAAGCGGTGTTGCCGTAAGCGTAAGTACCCAGGCCAGCGGCACGAACGATCAGGGTGGCGCCTTCTTCGTGATAGCCGATACCAACGGAAGCGAACAAAGCTTCAGCAGCTTTGGTTTGCAGTTGGGTTTGGGCGTTCAGGGTGATGTTGGCCGCGCGGATGTCTTTCTCTTCGCCCTTGTAGTTCTCCATGGAGAAACCTTCAAGACCGGCTACCTTCGAGAAGGTAGCGGTGGCGTCGCGATAGACTTCAACCAGATCGCTTGGCAGTGCATCTTTGCGAGCGATCGAAGAAGCCAGAGCGCCGTAGCCGGTACGAGTTTGAGCTTTCAGCACGGTGCCAACGATGGCGCCTTCGTTACCGGTAACCGATGCCATCGACTGTTGGAAGTCGTCGTAACGCTCGGTCCCTTTCAGGTTGCTCAAAGCGCCGCTGGTCAGCGATTTGCGAACTTCGTCAAAAAGGTTCTTACCGCTGGTCACGCCAGCGCGGAGAACAGTGCCTTTAACTTCTTTCATGAAAAATTATCCTTCCGAAAATATTGAGAGCCAGTTGCTTTTCTATTGCGCAATAGAACTGCACATAAAATATATGCAATCCTTAGGAGTTCTGAATTTGGATCAGTCGATAGACCTCTGCCATTGTCAAGACACCTAAAGCCGATTTCGACACGGGGCCGAAGTGAGAGTTTAAATATCCTACTCGCTCATAGATTGTCTCCTGAACGGCAGTAGAGAGATTTTTACCCTTAAGTTTTTCCCAGTCCGATACTTTTAGACTGTCATCCACATCAATGCCGATGATCAAAACTTGTCCTACTTTAGTCGAGCTAAAACAGGTTGCATTCTTCAGATAATCAACTATTGATTTACTGTTGATCTCATTAAATGCTTGAGCAACCATACCACCGGCAAAACCTTCGCCGAAAAGTGTGTCTGGTTTTGGCATATCCACGCCAAACAGCTCAGCCGCCGCATACTGTAAACCGATCCAGTTGGCCACTTCATCGTAGGTCAACTTGTCATGGTATGCCGATATTTTTCCAAGACCGTTGAAAGGAACGGCTTGTACATCCAAGGCATTCAGAAGCTCCTTGGTCACAAAATACAACTCAAACGGTATTCCGTTAGGGTATTTAAAAATCATAGCCTTTATACTCTTTGGAGTTCTACATGAATGATCTACTGTTGTTGGTTAAACTTCTAACAGCGATGTACCAAGCTAAGAAGCTAAAAGACCTCAACTTATTAACAGAGCTGTCAGAAATTCTGGAAGAGTTACCATCATCACCTCCGGATGTTCTAACACAAAACAGAGCGCTCAGGGATAGCATTAAAGCAACAATCCACTGGCTACTGAGCCAAGAGGATGATGATCCACTTATAAAATTGCTTTTGACTCAACGGATCGCATTATTCACTCGGCAAGAAGAGTCGTTGAAAGATGTAATCGAAATGGGTTTGGAGGATCTTCCTAATGAAGAATACGCTCGCAAATTCATTTATCGTCAGATCAGTGAGATTCGGTTAAGCACAGAGTCGGAAGATTTCCAGAAGAAGTTTAAACAAAAAATTAAAGATTTCTTCTATAAAGAACACAGTGAACTCAAACGAGAAGACTGGGCTAACCTGATGGACTTGATCCAGGAAAAGGTTAACAGTAGTTTCGGTGAGCGTCAAAGTGAAGTTGTAATGTCTGTCAATACCAGTGATCCCAGCAGCTTCATGGGTATCATTGATATGGCAAAGAAAGAGAACAGTAAAGAAGGCATCATCAAATCTGGACTTCAAGCCCTTAACTTAGGTCTTAATCCGGATGGTGGTTTTAAACGCGGTAAGTTCTATATGGTGGAAGCTCTTACTAACCGCGGTAAGTCTTTCATCATGGCACACTTCCTTTATTCTGTCGGTAAGTACAATACGCCGCAGCTAAGGGATCCCGCGAAGATACCGACGATACTCTTCGAGTCAGCAGAAGATACGATGGATTTGATTATTCAACGTATGTACAAACTGGCGTGTTCTATCAACCTAAATTCTGTCGATGACTTCCAAGTAGCTGATAACAAAGATATTGTTACTGCTATTGCTGATTGCTTCCGTGAGAAGGGCTGGTATCTGGTAATGAACCAGATCGAAGCTTACAAAGACAACATGACCAATATGTTTGCTCGGGTTCGTAAACTGGAGCTGCAAGGTCATGAGATCATCTTCTACGGTTACGACTACTTGGCTCTACAAAACATTGACAAAGTACCGGGTGAGACAAAGTCTGATAAACTACAATTGGTTTATCGTCGAGTTCGTTCTTTCACTACGGCTCGTGGTATTTGCTTTGTTACACCTCACCAACTCAGTCCGGCGGCCAAAGGTCTGCTTAAAGAGATGGATGATGAATCTGAAGTATACTTCATTCGTGAAGTAGCTGGTAAGTCGATGACGGAAACCTCCACCAAGATCACTAACGAAGTGGATTGTGTAATTGGCATCCATATCGCTAAAACTCCGCAGAAGAACTACCTTACCGGGGGAATCGGTAAAATGCGGGGTGAGGGTTGCTTACCAGAAGAGCGTTTCTTCATTTATGACTTAGACCCGGTACATGGTCTGAAACATGACATTGATGGCAAAGCAATGTTCAGAAGAAGCTTGCAACAAAAGATAACTGATAATGGTTTAGAGAATGACGTAGATTTCATGTAAAGAAAAAAAAGAAGTTAGACTACCTACTATCCCAGCTCGCGCTGGGATAGTAGGTATATGTCTGATTAGTTAATTACCAACGCCAAGGATTTACAGTTCCTGTTAAACTAGCAACAGTTGATCTAACAGCGTTGCGGCGATTTAGCCACATCTCGCGCCATTCCAATGCCAGCCTTGCCTTTTCAAGGGTCTTGGTGGTTGTGCAAGGACGGTTATCGTAAGCAAACCCTACAACACCCTCATCGCCAAGGTAGAGCAACTGTTCTTCCTCTACTACGAATGGGTGAGGAATAACAGGTTCCATTTTCAATACCCAGACCTGATGACCATCGTCATCAAAAGACGATTCTTTCACATAAGGTTTACTGCGAACAATGAATTCTTCTATCCCTCTGAGACCTGAAGTAAAGATGGTTTCACCAATAGTAAACTTTTGATGTACCCGGATACTTTTAATGCAACTCATGATATCTTCCTAAATTAAAATTAGCGTCCATAAGTAATGGGGTATTTCTACCCCATTACCTTGCTATTTAGTTACAGGATTAATTCTTGACGAAAGCATCTTCGTGAAGGAGTTGGTCAAATGACTCGGGCATAAAGGAAATTTCTTTCACCTTATTTCTGGCGGCCAGAATGGCGTGAACTTTAGGAAGGTCTTTGAGAGACCTGGCGAAGAACCGGTAGAAAGGTGTATTTTCACCTTCTGCTTTGTTGCCCAGAGGTTCCATACGAATAAACGCCGATTTGTCGATGTCACCAGTGATTACCTTTATTTCATCACCGGCGTTAAAGAAACCGTGATCACGCAAAGCCACGAACGAGCCGAAGATTTCTACCCCGTCAACAACAACGCAGAAACGCATTCCTTTTACAAGGTAGTTGTACGTGGAAAATTCCACGAGACCCAACTTGTAGTTGAATACCTTCAAATCGGGAATCTGGGGACAGGTTGCGCTGTAGCGAACCAAAGGAGCTTCTCCTTCCACCAGTTTCATTTGGTCGGTGTTAATTCCTTCGGCAGCCAGGTAGGTATTGTGGCCGTAGATGATCGTCAAACCAGCACTGGCAATCAGTGCGTCAAGGAGAGGTTTGTTGATGCGTTGTTTCAGGGTTGCTTCGGTAACATGTTGCATGGTGTAGCTCCTGTTTTTAAAGTGCGGGGCTATTCCCGCTATTGATATCGACAGGACGCCGATAAATCAGTGTAACGTTTATTGCTCGTTCATAAGCTTAAGAAGAGATGGGCTGGATTTAACCAAAGGACTCATCTCCATTTCGAAACGGTTACCTTTACGAATACGCAAGATACCCAGTTGATGACCAAACTCCACGCTCGCAAATTCGATGAAGTCGCCTTCGTTGCAAGAAGTAATAGCCAATTGAACCATCCGCGGCATAGCGGTATCGAAGTAACTGTAATAACGGGTCATGATAACTTCTTTAGAGTTACCACGAGTCATTACAGCTACTACACGACGACGGTTAGGGTTATTGAGATCGATAGACATGTTATTCTCCAAATTAGGTAGGGGTATTTAAAACGTGTAAACTAAATAAAGGTTGGTGGGGGGTGTAGAAAATAAACCTACCCGTGTTAACAGGTAGGGAATTACTTAAATCTTTGCACCTTCATGGATGGCCGTTGCTGCGGCATTAGCTTCATCAAGAAGCAACCCGGTAGATTGACGGATGGCTTTGATCAAGATAACTCGATCGCGAAAAGTAGGCAGCTTTGCAACTTTACGCCAACCGGTGTCATTACCTGGCTCTTTTTCGGCCTTGAGCAATTTATCCAACGCACACAACTTCTTAATCTGTGTGTTGATGACATCGGTGTTACCATGGTTGGTTCGCATGGCGTCTTTTGGAACATCCATAGTTTCGCTTACGAACTCTTCTTCGATATTTTCATAACCGCCTTCACGAAGAAGAGCGTCACCCAGGCGCATTACTTGAGACTGGATGAAATGAAGTTCAATCAACTTCTGGTTATAGGCTAACAACTTATCAGACGGCATTTACTTCTCCTCGAACTTGGAAAGAGCAATATCTTCCTCAGTAAGACCTTCGTAGAAATCCTCGATGTTCCGGATTATTACCGGTTGGCCAGGAACCCAGACACGAATGAACCGAGACTTGTAGCAAAGACTCATTCGTTTGTTAATGTGTTTGCAAAGAGCTTCACCCAGAGCCGGTAAATCTTCACGCTCCAGAGCCCAGATGGAAGGAGTCCGATAATGGTGATCCGGACGAATATGCATCTGCTGAAAGAACTGGGGGAACTCTTTACCCTTATATTCTGACACTCCGGTAATACCGAAGAGTTCCGCTTCAAGAGGGTCAATGACAAACGGAATCCCGCCGATGTTACCGACATGTAGAGTGCCGTAGTTAACGTCAATTCCGTCAGCATTAGTGCGAATTACATCTTTCATGGATTACTCCTTAACAGAATTTATTTCCGTGGGCTTCCCCGACACTCTTAAGAATGTCTTCGACTACCGCGGCTTTAATAACGAACCCCATATCGAACTGATTAACCAACTCACGGGTTTCACGACGAACGCATTCGATAGGGAGCGTTTCGTAAGCAGAGAACCGATTGGTGATTTCAGTAAAGATAGAGTAATGGACAGAGCTAACGAATTTCTTGAACTCGTCCGGATGATCACTGTCCATGTATTCTTGTAAAGTTTGCATTTGTTACTTATCCTTTAATAATAGGTGTAGTCGCCGTTACTACTGTGTCATTTTTACGAGACATATCGAAAACTCCAAGGGATAGGGAAGCAATCAAAGTGAGTAATATACCTAAGTAATATAGACCTGATTAAATCTATAATTTAATACCTACTACCGGGTGACCGGTAGTAGGTAGTGTTATAAATGGTTATTGAGGTCGTGGTTTGTTCAACCAATTATTAAAACGTTTAACCAACTTAGGACAAGAAAGCCAAGGTTGGTTAGAGATGTCCTTAAATAGTTCGGGATCCTCAATTTCTAATAAATCCATATCCAAATGAACTACGGGTTTTTCTTTTTGTTCTGGATTAGGTTTATGGGAACTGATACCAGTTTTCAGCAAAGAGATAATATCGTTAAGCTGGTCATTGACAGAAAGAGATGCTTTCAGCAAGTCTACTGTTTCAGGAACAATGATATCACCAAGCTTCTTTAAATAGCTCAAATCTTTCATCATTTCAGAAGTAGACTTTTTACTGGCTGCTTCCAAATAAGAAAGTAACTTTGGATTGTGGTTAAGAAACACAATAACCGCTGGAAGCAATTTCTCATCCATGTTGTTAGCTCCGCAACCAGTTATTGAACAATTCAACAATGATGGGATTATTCTTCCAATCAGAATTAGTAACTTGTTCATAAAGACCTTCGTCATGAGCTTTCAGAGCTTCGAGGGTCTTTGGAGGTTTAACCTTTTCTTTTTCTTCAATGTAACGTAACAGTTGGTGGATGATACCGCCCGCTACTTCCAGTTTGTCGGAGACCTTCTCAACAACAGCGTCTGGTGTCAGATCAGCCGAAATGTACTGACGGTTCATGATCTGATAAGGAATATGGGTAAAACCGTCTTTCTTGATCGCCCGGAGAAGATTACGATCTTGATCGCCGTAGCAATTCATACCGCAATGAGCAATGATTGCTTTTACAGCATCTCGGGGTGTACCTTTAAACTCAAGGATCTCTTTAACACCCAATGCTTTATGAATTGGACTATCCTCGAAAACAAAAGGTTTCCATGCAAAAGCGTTTTCTTGTTTGTCTTTAGTCTGTTCAGTCATGTCATTCACCATATTAACCTTTGGTTATAAGAGCAGAATACAGATAGGTAAGCTACGCTTACTGCTTTGCCTAGAGCAAAAATAACTTACCTATCCTAACCCACCCGCTTTCGCAAGTTTCTTTATTCTGTATAGTCATAACCGGTAGGTGAAAGAACACTTAGACCGATGGCTTTTCTTCTTTAACAAGGAACAGTGACAAAGCAGTGTGTCTACGGAAAACAAAGTCAGGAGACTCTGTGTCTTTGGCTAACTCTGTGCGGTCGGCAATCAAAGTACCTTCACGGTACATTAAGATATCGTCAACCATGTAGAAGAAACGAACAGGCATGCCAGGAACTAACTTACTAGGGTCAGAGTTGTTCCACTGGATGGTTTCCATGGTGCCGTCGTTGAAAGCGTTCTCTGTAAGGTTCTTGCAGAGGTTATTAGAGGTGCCCTCGGTGAAAGGGACTAGTTCTTCACCACTTCCACGCGTAGACGTCTTATACTCGCTCAGAGTGTCTTCACGGGATACCGCCGCTTGACCCTTAGAGTAGTAATAACCAGTCTCACCCATTGCAGCATCAGCGTTAACTACCCGCTTACCTGTACCGACGTTCTGTTTGATGATATCCTTACCATCAACATGCTTACCTCGCCCACTGGCTAAGATAGTAGTAACCTTACCTTGAGTGAAGTGAGTTGCATGCAACGTTGGGAATACGTTTTCAGGAAGACGGTAGATGTTAAGCACTTGACGAGCTTTCTCGTACCGGCCTACTTTAAACAAAGGAAATACATACCACATTCCTTTGCGGTAATACATCCCTAGACCACGGCTGTAAATTCCGAAACGGTCGTCGTTCTGAAGGTATCGACCCAGTTCCGGGAGACGGATTGCAGGAGTAACAGAAATAATAGAAAAGACACGAGCATTATCAATCGGTTTCTCAATGTCCACCCCTTTCCATGCATCGTCATTATGAAGGTTAATCTTAGCACCGAACTTAGTAAGCTGATAATGAAGCACAGTGTACAGATCGGAACCAAGATGGTTATCAGAAACCATTTCATTCTTAAGAATAGCGTAACCCAATTCCATCATCTGAAACTTGACGGTGATAAGGTTAAGCTGGTCTTTAGCACCCATGTTCACAGTAGCAGTATTGTTACCTGCCATTTGAGGGTTAGCGTCACCCATAGGGACAGCGCGATAACGTCGCATGGTTTGTGCCAGACCTATCCGTTGAACAACCTCAATGATAAGGTTATCTTTACTAGGAAGGATTTTGTTTTGGTATACACCGGGTTGCAGTTGAACACTGATCCGTAAATCATCAGAAAAGTTAAGAGCATAGGCACTCAACTGACTCATACCGCTTGGCATGATAAGACTAATCTGTTCGTTGGTGCTAGTGATAGCCGTAGCGAACAGACTAATCTTCTTATCATCCCTTTTGGCGTTAACGGAGTTAGCGAACGCAATAAGGTTCGCTAACTGACGTGGTAACTCCATTGACTATCCTCCAAAGGTCCAATTTCCAAGGTTGTTTACAGCGTCCTTGGAGATGCTGTCACTTACCGCCAATCTAGCAAGAACGTCTGGAGCGTTATCCAGTTCATCCCCGCCGTCGATATGGTTAAGGTGACTAACGAAGTTAATGGTATTGTCTTTGTTACGACCGATGGCTGTCATCCCGAATAGAGATTCCAATGTCAGCATGGCGTAATTTGCAGCTTCTTCCTCGCTATTAACCGGAGTACGGAAGATAGCGTTGTTCAGATAACTTTTGATTCTTTTGTAAACAGGGAATACTGAATAAGACAAACATTCCAAGTTACGAAGTTCATTTAGCGGCGGGATCCTGAACTCTGGTGCTTTAGACCGAAGTTCCACCCACAGCTGTAGATACTCTTGAATAGTCTCGAAGATATTAACCACGGACTTATTCGCGTCCATAAACCCAAGATCTTTCTCATGGGCAAGGTTAGGAAGAATCTCGATAATACCACCCATCCTTAATTGGATCGGTTGATATTCGTTGTAATAATTGGTGTCACTAACAAAGCCTTCTTGAACATATTCCGTACGATCCCGGATTTGGTCCACAGTCATTCGCATGGCTGGGGTCACGTAGACCGTGTAGACTCTGTATTCGATGACTTTGTGTAAATAGATCAGTCTGCTACGAAGTTCTTTGTAACGATCCAGGGATAAGCTCACAGAGGGCCTCCAATACGACGGGCGAACATCAGCAACCGAAGAATGATAGCTCCATGGTAGAGACGCTCACGATCAGTCAGATCAAAGTACTTATTGCAATATTCCAGCAAAGCATCATGATCGATCTGTTTCTCGTTGTAAGTTCTCCACACCAGATTTTCAAACTCACCTTCAGGCTTGCCTTTGTAAAATCCTTCTGAGAACAGATAAGCTGTTTTCTCTTCATTACCTGGCTTAGTGATCTTGTTACCGTCACCGTCATAAAACACGGTGTAGACTTTAAAGTCTTGAGGATTCGTCGTCAGGAAATAACGAATCTTGCTAGAACGCAAGTTACCGTATAAACGAGTAGCTGTCAGTCGATGAGTTTCGATAACAGCCGCTTTGTTATCACAGATCTTGAGGATATTGATATCACCTCGTAGAAACAGATCCCAGATATTGATCGTACCGTACCGCTGATTATCCAATCCACCGTACTGGATGGAGAATTGGTTAATCTCTGGATACATGGTCCGTTCATTAGGTGTGATAACGGCGCACAGGAAGTTGGTCAGGTAAGGATCGTAAAGCTTAGCACCCTTGTAGTCCTGAACGATTGTTTTTTCAGGGTTCCACCAGTAAGTACGCATGATGTAGTTACTGATAGTCAAACCCCAGTTAAAGAGTTCTTGACCTCGTTCCAGCTCACCTTTAGTGATAACGGAATGACCGCCGTGCAAAGAAGAATCCTTCGAATAAACAAAGGATTCAACAACACGACCAGTATCTTCACCGTTACCGCCATTAGGGCCAGCAAGAATAGTAAACAATTCTTCCGTAAGGATACACTTCTGTTTAATCTGGATAGAGTAAACTTTGTTAGCTGTAAAGTTACGGATTTCTGGTTGCTCGCTGATCTCAAACAAACCAGCGTTACCATCACCAATGTCAAAGATGATGGGATCATAGATAATAGGCGGACGGTCGGCAATAGTCCAAGCACTGTAGACCATGGTGCCTTCGCCTGTCTCGGGATCGTAACTAAACGAACCATCCCCTTCAATTTTGAAAGGGTAGTTATCAATCCTGGTATACGACTGATAAGTTCCCAAGTTACCTGGACTGAAGGATTTAGGTTCTTCGTCGCCATTCAAATACTGTCTGAAGTACTGACCCATCCGAGCCCGACCTCTTACTTGAGAAAGCAGGCTCCGTTCATGTTGATAGGTGGAATCGACAATAGAGTGACGATATGATTTGGTGTAAATGGTAGGGGCTTCCGCTTCTGGCGGTTTAGGTATCCCTATTGGTGTTACTGCTAAAACCATTTCGATTACCTCGCGAGATGAGCAAAGAAGTCAAAGCTCATTTCATAAATGTTAAATTTCTCCCAAGTACCCCAGCCTTTATCAATGTTGTTTCTGATAAGCTGAATGTTGTGAATCCAAGGTTTGGGAATTTCGTTAAAGTCATACCAGAAGAATACGTTGCGGACAATATCCCATGCATCGTTGTCCCAAGCGATCGTATCCCAGAACTTTTGACTGTAGTCGCGGATTGCGTAGTTAATACAAATAACGACACGATAAGTCTTACTCATGTTGACAGCTCGATTAAGAGTAATGTCACCAGTAGGACTCAGTGTAAGGTATTCACCTTCTACAGGTTTGTCACCTTCAAAGACTTGGATGAAATAAGGACTTTGATTGTGCAAGAAAGCTACCGAGTGCATCTTCAGCAAGAACGCTTTAGATTTCTCATTCCAGTTGAAGTCAGGAATATCGAATATATTGCACAGGAGCTGTTCTGGGACGTTTTCTACCGCTAGCCTGGCTTGGACAACAGGTTGTATCCAAAGTTGATCAGGCATGTCCCAAGGGTCGTAATCGGGACGTTTAAGGTAGTAGGGTGCTTGCATTAACCCTGTTGGTGGATGAGTAATGAATCGACCATCCGAAATCTCAGGACCGGCTTGAACCAAAGTATCTCGTTTGTGCTCGGTACTTGGAAGAACCAGATACTCCTGAGGGATCTCGTCTTGGTAAATGTTTAAAGGATAGTTTAACTCCCAACCCAAGAAGTCATTGAAATAAAAGGAATAAGTAAATCCAACTTCCCACATACCGGCGTTAGTTGCTTTACGGGCTTTAGCCACAAAGGGATCTGAGAAAGAAATACCAATACCGCGATATTGACGAGGAACAACCAATTGCTGTTGTCCGCCTTTAGCGTTACTGATAATGTGGAAGGGGGCGTACGCGTTCTCATAGAACCAGGTAGTAAAATCTTTACCTGTTGGTTTGTTCTTTTCAATGAGCGCATGAATCTTTTCAAGGAACTCCGCAATACAAGAGTTAAAGACCATGTGGTTAATAGGACTGAAGTTAAAGTCCACCACTTGGTTTTCACGAAGACGGTTAATACGCTTAACAGTACGGTCGGCATCATCACGACTATTGTGACGGCTAACAACGGTAACGTTAATTTTCTTATTCTCATAAGCGGGGGAGATCAAAAGATCAACATCACCACGAATGCAGAATACCGGGGCTTCAACAATGTCCCGACGATTGTTCCAGAAAACACTACGTTCCCACTCCGGAACAATAAAAACTTTATTACGGAAGATACCGTCCGTAAAACGGTCAGCGGTTGCTGGATCACTACGGTTAGTGCCTACCAATTTGGCGACATCAGAGTTACCGTTGTAATAGATGTTACTGGCGTTCTCTAAACCGTAGTAACGGAGAACAGCACGAATGGACTCATGAATAGCTGGACGCAAGAATGCATCATAATCTTCTTCTGTTTCGACAAAGGTTTCAATTAACATCTAAATATCCTCAAAGAGAAACCATAGTGGAGGGGGCAACCCTCCACTGTGGCTATAACGTACATTTATTTTGTACGAGACTTTGGACTCTTCGAGCGGAAACGAATGAAGAGAACAGGGCCTCGCTTTGGTCGAACAACGGCAATGCCGGAAAAGCCATCAACCACGAGATCGACAATTTCGCCATTACCAATATCGGCAGCAGTAATACCACCCAACCCTTTGGACTTCAGATATCCGACGATTACTTTGGAAAACTTAGCAGTGACTGCTTTGTTACCTTCCGTAAACATCTCATCTTCAGTCTGAAAGATAGTTGAGCTAAGGGCCAGACCGATACGAACCGGATCAATGTCCACACTCAGAGGAATGTCAGCACCCGGTTGGATAAGCACCGCTTCAATTTCCACAAACCCTTTCCAGAAAAAGCTGGTGTCTGGAATAGAGTAAGTGAAGCGAACAGAACCACCGCCTTCTGGGAAATCAACAGTCTCTACATTGAGAGGGTAGTCGACTTCTGGAATCCAGAACAGGTCATTCATCTCACTGAACTTTTCGAACAGTTTGTCGTAGGTAGTTCCCTGCTCAACAGGAATCACAATAACCCCGTTAATACGGTCGTTCAAAAGGGCTTTAGGAATAATACCTTCTTGACGACCATCAGGACCTTCTACCACCAACAAAGATGAGTCTTTATCGTAGTGTTTTACGTCGACTACTTTAAACCCATCGCCCAATTGACCGTGTAAACGATCGAGTACTCGATCATGAACTTTACTCATTTCTTATCAACCTTAGTTGCGCTGGCGTTAGCTTCTGCACCCGTAGGTTCACTCACAAAGATGTGAGGAGTAATACCAGTGATAGCTTTACGGATACCTGCGGTGATACGGTTGTGGTCCTTAACCTTTTTCTTGGACTCGGTGACAGCCGCCTTAGCTGCCTTGATTTTAATCTGAGCATCGCTACGAGTAGCCGCAGCTGCTTCCTTATTAGAATCATCACCTTGAATCGAAGTAGAAGCTTTCTTCAGGTCAGCCAACGCTGCTTCAGTTTTCTTCTGCTCGCTAGCCAGATCAGAACCAGGACCGGTCTGTTTGTTTAAGAGACCCATCAAAGCATCAATAACACCAGCCGCCGTAGTTGGAGTACGGAGTTTGGCTACGATCGCGGCCATGTCTCCGCTTGGATCTGTTTTCGTAGCAAGAGCCTTGATGCCCGCCGCCGCTTTGTCATTGATCTCGGCAGACTTGTCAGCAATGCTCTGGATAGCTTTCTTGTTATCGTCAGCAGTCGCGAGAATAGCTTCATCAGTCTCTTTGTCTTTATCACCGGTAAACCAATCTTTGATTGAATCCCAGGATTCAGAAACAGCTTTCCAAGCTTCGCTAGCCAGTTTCTTAATTGCATCGAATACAGGTCCTTCTTGCCCAGCAAACTGTTCCAACTTAATACCGTTGGCAACAGCAGTACCTTCAAAGTACAAACGGTCGTCAGATTCAACACCGTTGAGGAAATCTTCAATCCCCTGCAAGCGACGAAGACCTTCATCAAAGTTACGTTCAGCCACGCAACCACAACCACAGTCGTCGGTACTGGCGCATTCCATACCAGCAACTTCCCAGTTCTCTTCCTTAACCGTTTCAATGTAACCGTGATCAACAGGAGAGTACTCAGGAACACCGTTCAACAAACCGTACCGAGTAGTCAGGTACATGTCGACAGTAGTCAGGGTATTAACAATCTTTTCCACCGAAGCAAAGCCAGAGTAGATTTCACCGATTTCTTGAGAGCACAAGAAATCAACGTTGTTGTCATTGACGTAATTACCGATGCAGAACAGGGCCATGTCGGCAAGAGCTTTTACGCCCTCAGTGTGAGTAAACTCACCACCTTTGTTACCAGCCATGCAGAGCAACATGGAAAGTTCTTTCTGACTGATTACAGCGCCAGCCATCAGGTCACGTTTGAAGTCCAACAGAACTTCATTCATTTGCTGGTTAACCTTCATCTCTTCTGCATCGAAACAACTGATGTCTCTTTCAGCAGTATTGATGTAACGGTTAAAGGTGGTGACCAGATCATTCAAGTCCAGACTACCAACCCCTTGACCAGCCATGTGGTTACGGAGAGCGGTAATGTCTTGAGTAAGGTCTTTACCCGCTTTGATTTCTTTGATCAGAATACCGACCAAACCCAGTACGTGATAAATATTCATCATTCGTCCTTTTTGTACTTAACCCGTACATCACCCTTAAACAGCAAAGAGCGGCGAGCATCGATATAAAGATAACCATCAACAGTAGACAGCTCTACTTCTTGACGACGGAGTGAGGTAAGCCCAACAAAGGAGATCCAGGTATTGAACAACTTACCCAACTCATCACCTTCCGAAAGACTGCTGATGCTTTCAGCAAAAGGACCTTCTGTCTGAACAGTATCAACGCCCAGTTTAACAGTTAGATCTACAAACTTAGCACCCTCGGTAAATTCGAGTTCACTGATGTCTTGATCGATATCTTTGAACAGGTCATTCAAACTAACCCGTTCTACCAAAGTAGGAACTCGACCATTAAAGGAAGAAGTGTACTTAGAGTATTTATCGTTCACAGCAACCAATTCACCAAAACGAGTGTTAATCGTTTGCTGGCTCTTTTGAACAGCATTCCCAATTAAGGAAGACTGGGAAAAAATGTTTAAGTACATGTTAACCTCACGCAGTGGCGGCAGACACAACAGTACCGACAGAACCCACAGCACGCAGCAGGATGTTCTGAAGATATTTGAGGTTAGCCATTGTGTTACGGATGGACTCTTTAATGGCGGTACTGGCTTGGTCAGTCAGCTTCTTGTCAGCAGCTTCTTGCTTGGTAGTGACGTCGATAGCTTTCTGAAGGTTCTTGATGAACGTTTGTTCCAGATTAAAGAGATCTTTGCCAAACTCTTCTAGCTTGGTTTTGATGGTGTCGGTATCTTTCATGTAACCGGTCAGTTCGGTAGTTGTGGTAACGAACTTAGCGCCGTAGAAACGCTTAACCTTTTCGGCTTGACCAATTTCACTAGCACGACCATCACGGAACATGATGTCAGTACCCATCAACAGGAAACCGGGCTTATCTTCTTCCAAACCGAATACAGCCAGGAAGTTATTAGAAAGCTCTTTAGGCAAAGAACTCATTGCAGTCAAGGCACTAGAGCCGGAAGCGTTAGTAACGCTCTCCATAAGCTTCCCAGTGTCTTTAACGTAGAGGATAGCCTTGTCAGTCGTCTTAACGATATCTTCCAAAGCTTCTTTCACCCAAGCCAGGTTGTTATCCGGCTTACCTGCTTTCTTGTAGATATAAGCAGAAACAGTTGGATAACCAACTTCACCAGATTTAGCGCCGCTCTTTTCCAGAGCCAGCTTAACCTTAACCAACTTATCCTCTACAGCCTTTTGTTTACCACCAAAGAAACTCCAAAGCCATTTGAAGAAATCTTTAACAGCCTGGATCATTTTGTTAAACCCAGACTTAACACTTTCCATAAAACTTTCATTACCAGTTACAGAACTGATAGGAAGTTTACGTTGGTGTTCACGGAGGATAGTCCCGTAAATGGATTCCAATCCGGTAACACTGTCATTCTCGTTGCTAAGCAAAGTCATCTGGGGAATTTCACCAGCAGCAATAAACTCTTCTTCGCCCTCAGTGTATATTTCCTTAACCGTAGGTGAAACAGTAAAGTGCGCAGGTTTTACAGGTGTAGGTGTCATAATAGATACCCTATTAATTAGTTGAGTACATAGCATCGAAAAACAAAGATGCAAAATAAACCCTACCCACCAGGTTTCCCCAGTAGGTAGGATTTATTCAAGTAGGGGAGATTAACTCCCCGACCGGGCCCAGGCGCAGATCACTTAGTAGTGAGCTTCAACCAGGTCCATGCGCTGACGAGCCAGAGCGGCGTACAGCTTCTCGATGCTGATGGTCAGAGCCGAGGACGATACGAAGATGGCTTTGATCAGGCTGATAGCCTTCTCGTTGCCTTCTTTGCTGTCGGCCTTGGTTTTGCTGGCCACGTTCAGAGTACCGATAACGCGATCGCGTTCGGCCTTGCTGAACTTCTGCTGTACCTTGGAGGTACGGATGGCTTCGACGTAGTCGGCCACGCCTTTCAGGATGGCTTCCAGGCCAGCTGCCGAAGTAACTTTGTTGGCAGCTTCACCGGTGACCAGGTCTTTCGCATCGCCGGCACGGCCGAAGCTCAGCTTGATCGAACGAGCAGCGGCAACGATTTCAGCATCGGTCTCGTAGCCTTCTTCGAAGCTGACCATCAGACGGAAACCGGCGTGAACGCCGAGAACCATGCGCTTGTCGGACTTGTCGGCTTTGTCGGTAACAGTACCAACGGCACTGGCCATTGCTTTCAGCGAGTCGGTCAGACCTTTGTAAGCAGTCTTGAACTTGGCGGCGTCGATGCCGTCGGTAGCTTTACCCACTTCCATGAAAGCAGGCAGCGGACCGTCCAGTACGTGCAGGAAGGTGTTGCTGACCAGGTCGTTCAGACCGCTCACGCCTTTGTTGGCGTAGTCGATACCGACGTTCCATTTGCCCAGCTTGACCTTGTCTTTCAGCTTCAGATCACGGCCCAGGCGAGCTTTGATCGACTTGGCGCGTTTTTCCAGACCAGCAGCGGTGGAGAACATGCCGACGAAGAAGTTGATGACGGTGTTGAAGATGTGACGCACGTACTCGATGGCCTTGTTAGCGCCGCCTTTCAGGGTGTCCATGAAGCTTTCAACGCCGCTGACGGAAGCCATGCGAGCGGACGAAGCGTCGGAGATCGATTCAGCACCCAGGGTGTTGAAGTTCTGACCGCCCAGTTTGGCGTTCAGGCGCTGAGCACGAGCGTAGCCGCGAGCAAAGCCGTTGGAGCTGTATTGACCCGAACCCAGCATCGATTCCAGACCAGCCACTTCTTCAGCCAGCTCTTCGTGAGCTTCTTCGTGCTCTTCCAGTTCTACGGCCAGGGCTTCAACTTCAGCGCCCAGCTCTTGCACTTCGACGATGGCTTCGGCCAGGTCGGCGCGATGCTCTTCCAGGACCACTTCGATTTCAGCAACTTGACCATCAGGACCGGCGCCGCCTTCCTGTGGTTCGCCGCTCAGTGCGCTTTCGATACCGGCGTACATGTTCAGAATGTTCATGAAAATTGATTCCTTGTTCGTTAACGAGAGGTTTTGTTTATAAACAATTAGGCGAATACACCGAGTACACCATGAATGTACTTGTCGGTATAGCTAACGACGCGAGGGGTGAATCCGCTATAAAATGCGAGAGCGCCCATGTTGCCCGCCATGAGTTTTTCAGCTTCTGCGATTACAGTCTTGCTGACCGTATCGAGCTGAGCCAAGTTCCCATCAACACCCTTAACCATCTCGGCCCAGGATCTGATGAAACCAAGGTAGTCGTCATATGATTCTTTAACACGGTTGTGCATGGCGTTAACCTTGTCCAACTTGTTAAGAATTGCACTGACTTCATCCTTCGACATAGTAAGGGCTTTACCCTCACCTTTTGGAATCTCACCAGCAATGGAGTAGACAGGTTTGTCGTCCTTGCTGTTGTAGATAAAGTACCGACCCCCTGGAAGAACATCGGACTTAAAGGCATCACCCATCTTGTTACCTAACTTAAAGTCAGGATAGTTGAGTTCATTAAACTCGTCCACAACAGCGTGGATTTGTTCGCCTTTCTTAGCACTCTTCAATTTCTTGAGAGTAATAAGTTCCTTGTCCAAGTAAGCCATGACGTCCTTTTGATGGGAGTCAAACACTTCCAAGGTTTTAATGAGGATTTCCATATCCTCTAAAATATGGTCGGGATTACCAGTTGAAGTAATCAACGCCACTTTAGCAGCAGTCACGTTAATTTCTTTACCAGCTACCTTACCCGCATCTTTCAGAATGTTTTTGATCAACCCTTCGTTAGTGCTGAAGGACTTAACGATCTGATTACCAGCGGCTGTGACTCCTTTAAAGAAGCCATCGATGGCTTTGCCACCAACCCACTTGGAAACACTGAACAAACCACGACCTACGGTCATCAGGGATTCCATGGCCTTCTCTTGGAAGTCCTCGGCACCCATCACCACAGGAGCCTTGTCCCTCGACATGATCTCACCCAGTTCAATGATTTCTCGTTGAAGTTGAATGAGATCCATGTGTTGGTCAAGGCAATCAGCGTACTGCGCTTTATTACCTGAACTCATGACCCGCTCCTTAAGGTGCACTGACCTTGATGGAGTCTTTGCAAATGGTAATCAACCCATTCACGATCAAAGTCAGGTAAGTGGTGAGAGAGCTACGAATAGACATCAGCTCCATTTGGTTCTTACGAACGATGATCGAGAACCATTTCGACAACTCAACCTTGGTAGCGTCGTCGATGTCAGCGCTCAAGAAACCTTTAACGACATCGTGGTAGTCGTTATCCAGCATCTTGAACTTCTCGCCATTCTCGTAGACTTTAGCCAGGTCTTTGAGGATACTCCGCAGTTGACGAATCACTGCCAGAATTTCCTTGCTGCCCAAGGCTTTGATCTCGACACCGGCGCCTTCATAGCCAGCGGTGTTTTCGAAACCAGTCATGTCGAACTGTTTGTAGCGAATAACGAAGTCATTAACCTCGTCAATCGAACTGGCAACCGAAGGACGGCCTTTCTGACGAACGTCGTAGAAGTAAGCGCCACCCATCAACTCTACCGATTGCTTGGCTACTACAGTAGCGTTGCTGAATCGAGCGTTAGGGTAAGTGCACTCCTTGAAAGGAAGCGACGGAATGGAAATAGGCATCTCGTAGATACGTTCGATCGCCTGATCCTGGCTGAGAGGACTGAACCCGCCGAAGTAACTGAAAGATGCACGAAGCACCGTTTGGCTATTCAGGTAGTAGTTGCTGCTCAGGCCGTTCATGGTCCGAGACAACTTGTCCAGATTACCTACCCAGTCACCATTAACCTTTCCATTGATCATGAAGAGGTTATAAAGACGGTGAGTCAGGATGAAAGTTTCGTCGGTAGTGAATTCACCGCCGTTGGCAACCGTTTGTTCCAGGAGGTCCAGAGAGGTAGCCAAACTTTGTTGGTTTTCAGTGAACGCGATGTACGAATCTTTGAAACTGGCCGCGATACGCTGAACTACTTCACGGGAATCCCGGAAGAAGTCACCCAGGAAGCTCTCACAGCCCTGTAGGCGAGTGAAAAGGTAATCCTTTGGCATCAGGCGGGTTCCGAGTGATTCGGCTCCCAGAACACGATCCAGACCTTCTTCGACAGGAATGTCGACATTAGCCTTATCCAGCTCACGATCAAGATCGAATGCAAGACTTGGAGTAATCTCGTGTTCTTTCAAAGCAACCAGAGTACGTTTAACGTCGATAACACGATCCAACGAATCATCCAGATCATTCTGGTAGGCGTTGAGTTGTGCTGCGTCGGAAGAAGCTTCGACGATCTCGCTGGACTTAACTGCACTTACAGCGGCCATTTCAGCGGCTGTCACCGATTGTTCTTCATACATAGTAGCTTTCCCCACCCAGGAGCTGGAACATCCGTCCTACGTTGGCTGGAGAAATCCCTGCCATGAGACGATAAAGGTCGAAGTTGTGAATCACGTGACCATCGTCCAAAAGGGCAAGATGACCAGGTGCATTACGAGACGGACTGAAGGTCGCCGGTGTAGACCGGTTGATGCCCCGCAGTTTACGTTCTTCCACGTTAATAGAAGTAATCAGACTTTGATGCCCAATCTTGCCATTAACGTAGTGACCGATGTCTTTGATCAAATTAGCCAGACGGCCAGCCCCGCCGTTGTAGTTGGCTTCCAAGAAACTCTGGAAGTCACCACCAGTAAGCAGGTTAGCCGCTACCAATGTTTCGATAGCGACATGAGAACTGATCATCAGCTCAAAGTTGTTGTACGCATCCTGCCGGAGCAGGTTGAGGTTCCTGAACGTTTCATTCAACTGACCCTCACTCAGACGGTCATCAACGAATCCGTTAGCGATCTGTCTGTAATTAGGCATACTGAGCCTCGATGCTGCGAATACGCGCAACGTTCTTGATGATCTCGTCTTGGTAAACTTCGATTTGATCGTCAAGTGCTGCGTCGTTGGTGCCGTTACGCAGGTTGTTGGCCTGGCTGATCTTCATGGCAAAGGTATCGTTTTCATTACGAGCCTTTTCCACCTCGGCAACGTGCATGTTCATGCGGCCGAGTTTGTACCAGAAGACAGGGTTCAGGTTATGAACACCGAAACCGTTTTTGACCAGTTCCATTTCATCTTTGCTGGACGTACCTTCCATTACGGAAAGGGAAGTTTCGTCAACATCGATTTCAGGGATCTTGTTCAGATCTTTGATGATCTGGTCAGAACCTTTCAGAAGGAAGAACAGGGTGCCTTTATAGAACTCCAGAGTCTGAGCCAGGAAACGAGCATCAGCTTTCTGAAGATAGGTATCGGCGTCACGGGTCTTCTTGTTCTTTTGAGTAATCAGAACGTCGTAGACAAACGTGGTGTACTTGAGGAAGTGGTCAACGTGTTCCAGCAGGTTCAGGATATTAGCCTGACGCAGGTTCAGCAGTTTACCGTCCCACACTTCGTGGCGATCTTTGGAAACGATCTTGTTCAGACCTTCGCAAAGACTTACAACTGTCGACAGGGCGTGATCCATGGCGTAGTTGAAAGAAAGACCACGATACGGACCATTGGCCAGATCACGAGAAATGCTTTTGCTGATCACCCAGGAATTGATTTCCTTTTCCAGGTCGATCTTGTTCGCATCCATGCGGGCGATGTTGTTCTTCAGGTCATTGGCGTTAACAGTAGTAACACTCAGACGATCAAGAAGACTCGATTTCTTAAAGGTAGGAATACCTTTAACGTAGTTGAGAATATCCATTACAGGCTCCCGTTAAGAAGTTTGACCAAGTCGCCCAGTGAGGTAGCCGAGCTTTCCTTCTTGGCCTTCACAGTGAGGTCGCGACGAGTGTAAACATCAGGGATGCTTTGACCGTCAGTGTAGAAGGTGAAGAAACCACGGCCTTCGTCACAAACGACGATGGTGTTGGCGTTGAGCTTTTCGAAGATGGCTTGACGAGCAGTTGGGTTAGCAAAACGCTTACCGATGCTCAGCTCGATGTTGGTCGCTTCGTCAGCGCTCAGAACAAAGGAGTTGGCCATATCGTTGGCACTGACTTCACCCGTGCGGATAGCTTGCAGGGTATTGCCCGTGTCACGCTTCATGGCTTCTTTATAGTAGCCAGTGGTGTCTTTGTTCTTCAGCTTGAAACGATCCTTGACAATATCACCGCCATCGAACCATTCAGGGTGACTGATCTCACCGCTACGTTTCATCAACCAACGCATGCGAAGACCTTCGTCTTTGCGAGCCGCAGAGAACACGAGGTTCAGCTGAGCGGAATCCATTGGGATGACGATCTGACGGAAAGTCAGAGGGATGTCGACCTTAGCACCGTTCTCGCCGTAAGCAACGGCGTTAACTACCCGACCGATCGACAGAGGAGCGTACTCCATAATGTCCTGAACGGTTTTTGGGTTGGTGGTAATTTGGTTGACAACCTTTTCTTCCTTGGAGGAAGGAACTGGAATACTGGTGTTGTAAGACTCCACACCAGCCAGCAGAGAAAGCATACCAGCACGGTTAGGGTTAACCGAACCGATCAGGTTCTCAATACGCACGCCAACTTGGTTAGCGTTCTCGAGAGAGAAGTGAGTAAGGGTTGCAACAACATCACGGATGTTGAGGACAGTAATCAGATCACCCATGAATTCGGCATGCAGAATACTTTTATCTACAGCCACCATTGGCGACATAACTGTACGACCAGAACTACGCTGTACTGACCCGCTGTCCAGTACATTGTATGCGTGTCTGGCCCGGCCTGTGACCTTTGCCGCCGCGCCGATATCCCCACTTTCAGGATACAGCTGCTTGGCAATGTCGAGGAAGAAAGATCCGATGTTAAGAGCTGTTCCGATCATAGGAAACCTCAAGGGTATTAGAAATGGCTGATGAACCGATTGATTATAACGGATGGTTATCTCGTACTCCGGGAAACGAGGCTCCCACTACTCCTCTCTCTGGCGGTAACACCGAAAGTAAGTTAGAGTGGAAAGATTACGTCTTCCGTGAGAATGGCGGATCAGGTTACAAAAGTTCTTTAAACAACCTGCTTCGCAGTTTTAAGATTCTAGGTCCAGGGAACACATTGTTTGCTGTCCCAGACGACACCATAGGATTAGTTTACGTTAGTCGGCCGATGCTGAACCTGTCCGACGATAACGTCAAGAAACATCCTCAGTTGCTACCTCTGGTAAACCCACCCAGGGATAGCTATATGAGCTATATAAAAGGGTTGCTCGACCCTGCATGGGGTTCTGCCAACTATAACCAGCTAAGTATTTTGGACCCCCTTAATCCTTGGATGGTTCCACTGAGTAACTTTCTCAAAGTGAGCAGTGGCTTTCCTGACATTAGTTTGGCGAGTGGTAAAAGTGAGCCAGGCTTCCGTGGTGAAGTGCACGCTTACGTCGACGGGTTGGTTAAAGTCAACTACGATTACGACATGAGACAGAGTTACTTCCTCACCAAACCAAACATTATTTCTTATTTGTTTGAAGTGTGGATTCACTACATTGAAGCAGTGACCGTAGGCGACGAAGGGATGCAACCTTACTTCGAAGCCTTGCGTTGTAACTACCTCGATTACACCACACGTATTTATCACATCATTCTGAACAAAGACCAACGGAATATTGAAAACATATTCTGCTGTGGTGGTGGGTGGCCGACTACTTTCCCAAGCGGTGCTTTTAGTACCATCGACAGAACTCAAGATACCTTGAGAGGTCAAGGTCAAGATGAACTCGATGTAAACTTCACGTGTACGGTATTCCGCTTTGGTAACTTGGAAGTAGCGGATATGTTTAACCGTACTACTCTAAGACTCAACCCTAACATGCACCCATCGGTCCGTAGTCGGTATTACCGGAAACTGGAATTCTCGGAGTACTACCTAAAGAAAGACGATGCCTATCCTTGGATTAACTTGGCTAGCATGGAAATGGAATACTGGAGAAAAGTATGAATTTGTCTCAAGACGAAATTGAGCGGTTGGGTAATAACCCTATCCGTGGGGCCAACCTAGTTGTAAATGGAGTTGAACAAGATTGGTTTAATGGGTCTGTTCAAATCAACAGTAAAACTCACCCCATTGTGTTAGCCATTGATTTGATCCTGGGGACTTCGCACGGTTTCTTGAATCGTCTGGCTGATGCCAACAGTCGTAAGTTCGCCAAACACGCTCGGAACATTTCTGAACTGAGCCGCAACATGGCTGATGAAGAACGTATTGGTTTGTTTGCTTATCCAGCTTCCAGTGTCGCGCAAGTTGCTATGAGTGTGGACATGTTCATGGACTTGAGCTTGTCCAGAACTGAAGTACTGGGTAACAACTCTGTTACTTATCAAGAGCTACTGGTCCCTAAGGATACCATCCTTCCGATCAGTGGCTATGACTTCGCTATCCTCAACGGCGTCCGCATTCAATTTAACGAACGCAGTGGCTGGCGCGTCATGTTCGATGGGACTACCAATAACCCATTGGCTCCTATCTCGACTAACATTCTGGATATCGACTTTAAACAGGTTGGTAACAGTCGTTACATTATGATCAATATTCCCGTTCTTCAACTATCCTTCATGGGTAAAGAGAACATTAGCTCTAACGAAGCTTCTGGTTGCCGGGGTGCTTATACCTACACGGATAACCTTTATGGTGTTCGTGCTTTCCTGATCAACGATCAGGGAATCAATGAGATTTCTGTTACTTTCGACCAGGATGTGTTTGATCCAGTGAAGGTTACGTTGACATTGGATATCGACACGGTCAATCGACGCATTGCCTACGAGATTCCTGATGTTTACATTGCTAACGGTTTGGGTCGTGGTGTTATTAACATCTATACCTACACAACCAAAGGTGTACTGGAGAAAGATCTTACCAGCACAGTGCCTACTTCTATTACTCCTAACTACCAAGACTTGCGTTATGGGATGGGTACTCTAAATGAATACTCGGCTCCGTTACGTACAGCCAGCGGTATTGCTTGGCGAATGATTGAACCTGTAACTGGTGGTACTGATCCTGTGCCGTTTGCAGTGATGAAGGAGCGGGTTATCAATGGTCGTCAACAACGGACCTTGCCAATCACAGAAAACAACCTGGCTGGTACTGTAGAGGCCGCCGGGTACAGTTCTGTTAAAGTGATCGACGTCGTGACTGGTCGTAAGTATGCTCTTACCCGAGAGCTGCCCATGCAGAAGAATAAAAACTTCTATTCACCCATGTCGTGTTATGTTGGTAGTCACCTGTGTTCTGTTAACGACCTTGTTGTTAGCGGTGTTGTTTATGACAACGGTAAACGGGTTACTATCCCACACAACGTTTTGTTTGACGTCAGTAATCCAACGAGTGTGTTGATCAACAAACTTACTCGAGCTAGTTATGACCGGATGACCCCTGAGCAGATCGTTGACCTGAACCGTCGACTGACCTTGACTTACACTCCGTTCTACTATGTCATCGACACCAGCGATAAACAAGCAGTAATGCGGACTTATCACCTGGACTCTCCATCCATTAGCCATCAGACCTATTCTGGAAGTAACCCAGTGCTTGGTCTTGGTGTTGATGTGGGTGAGATGCAAATTACTCAAAATGATAACGGATATGTCATTACCCTGATTACCAAATCAGACAACGCTTATAAAGAGCTGAGTAATGATATCGTCGGTGTTCAATTCTCCATCCATCCTGAAGATACCAACAGTCTGGCTAGCATCGCTGGTAAGATGATTGGTGTTACTTCTGAAAACGAACGTGTTTGGCAATTTACGCTCAATACTCGTTTTGACGTTGACATCAACGACGTTATGTATTTCACCAACTTTAACCAGTTCGGTCGTCCTCAGATTTCCACTGGTAGTCATTTGACTATTGATGGTACTTTCATCTTCACCACCAAAGGTGATCGTGAACTGACTAACACTGACATGGATCAGAAGATTGATGATTCCATTTTCCCAATTCCAATGGTGGGTATTGTGGAAACTGCTTATCGAATTTCTTTCGGTAAACGACTGGACAACATGTATAGCCGTATTCGTCCTTTGATCGGTGAAGCACAGTATCAGTATTACGCTGCCGATGTTCCCGCCACTTATGACCTCACAGAGTGGAAGCGTGACGATAAAAAAGAACTGGTGTTTGATGCCGAGGGTAAACCTATCGCCATCCACAAAGCCGGTGAGATCATTTATGAAGCCGATGGCCGTCCTCGACTGAAATACCGTAAAGGTATTGATATCGTTACCGAGAATGGTGTGCCTGTTCAATTGGCTCCACGTTTCCTTAAATACCATTGGGACTTTATTGCTTTCGATGGTAACTACGTTTTCAGTAAAGACGAATACGATAAACAGTTCGCTCAAGATACAAAGAACTTCTTTATCGACATCGTTGATAAACAAATGGTACGTCTGTCTTCCGAGACACTCGACATCACCAGCCTCCTGTTCCAGCCTCGTAGTAAGCTGGGTTATCAGAAGGTTGTTGTTAACAGTAACTACGACACGACTCTACGTCAGGATCTGTCGTTTGCTGTAACTTACTACCTGACAGAGAGCGGGATGCGTAACAGACCTCTTCAGGACAGCCTGAGAGCATCTACTCCACTGACTCTTAACAAGCAGTTGTTTGGTAAGGATACGGTGAGTGTGGCTGACATGGTGACGTCTCTGCGTAAAGATGCGCCTGCTGAAATGGTTACTGCGAAGATGAGTGCCTTTGCTGGTGATAGTACAGTTGACGTTATCAGTAACATCGATAGCCTGACTGGTTTCAGTATTCGTAAGAAGCTGGAATTGACCAGTAGTGGGTTGCTGTCTATTCAGGAAGATGTTGATGTAATCTTCTTGCCGCACGACAACCGAATGTCATAAAGCAAAAAAGAGTATCCTCCCCTACCTAGCCCACAAGGCTAGGTAGGGGTAGGGATATTCCGTCACAGGAACTTTTCGGTGTACTCATCAAACATCTTGATGCCGAGAACAACACCGATCAACTGATCACAGGATTCGCCAATAAAACGAATACTGTTTTGTTCCTCCAGTTGACCACCGAGCAAACTCTGGCAAATAGATTTCTCTGCTTCCAGAATCTTTTCAGCGTAATCGGTCCAGTTGATGTAAGAACCATCTTCGATGCTTTCAACATCTTCCATCAAACCTTCCCACGACGTAATGTTACCACACACTACAGCCGTCTGATCTTTAACCCAGTTGTTGCTCATCATCGAACAGAAACGAGCCACGGATTTACGGAAGCACAGGTATTGCTCCATGGCTTCTTCGCAATCAGTTCCTTTACTGTTGATATTGTCCAAAATGATCTTGGTTTTCTCAGCCAGGAATGGAAACAGCTCTTTGATATATTCACGCGTCTTGTCGAGACCCAAGCAAGGACTCATGGCGATGGTGAACTTACCATTAAGGATAGCGGAACCGTTACGCTCGTCATTCGTGCTGGTCAAGTTAACTTTCAACTTGCTAGCTTCAAACGGATCCCAGAAACGGTCGATGATCTGGTAAGCGGCACGAACACTTACACCTTGCTCCAGTTCAGCTACCAACTGCGTCGCGGTAGTCTTAATGGAGCTGAGTTCTTGAAACGCTTCACCAAATGCTTCAGCACGGTCAGTAGTCATATGGTTACACCCACACCGAGTTGTTTGACCATGTTGTTATACGCGGTCTTGATTTTGCCGATGTCAGCTTCGATCAACTCACGCTGAGTACCAGCAAGCTTTTCCATGAAAGTCTTCGCGTCTGCGTCGTCAATCATTTCGTAAGCAAAGGTGTGATCACCATGAGCATTGATAGTACCAGTGCCATGACCGTCTTTAACCGCATCGAGGTTCAGTTTACGAATGGTCTCGATATCACCCAGGACTGCATGCATGTACCACATGTGAGCACGAGCATACCAACGAGCCAGGTTATTGATCTGACGTTGAACGACGGTCAGTTGGCGGGTAACCATCTGGCAGAAGGTGGAGAAGTCACGCATGGCAACAGACACTTGCTGATACATGGTCAACGGTTGAGTGACTTTGTAGTAATCAGAAATGAACTTAACCTTCTCGGCATCGGTTTTGTCGATGGCATTACCCAAGGCTTTAAAGTTAACACCAGTCATGTCGACGGAGTTATCAGAAACCTTCAGATAGTGAGCATTGAGGGTCTGGATGGTTGCCATGATTTCAGTCATGTCAATCGGACTCAATTTGCTCGTTTGAGTAGTAACCTGAGCTTCCAGTTCTTTACGCACTTTCTCGAAACCATCTTTCAAGGAATCGTTAGAAAACTCAACCTTGTAGAGAATGTTCAACATTTTGACAACTTCAGTACCCAGTGCATCGGTATCCAAAGCTTTCAATGTTTCCAGTCCGGAAGTGAATACCCGGTTAGCTTCAGGAGAATCAGCGCCGGCGATCCGATCGAAGTTACTGGAACGTACGCGTGTCTTGTTGTACTCGTCTTTAATGACACGACGGTATTGATCAAAGGCACGAACAGCACGGTTCGAGGTATCGGTCAGTTTAGCGATCACTTGTTGAATAGCCGGGATACCAGCTACCATGGCCTCGACAGCGCCTTTGTCCGTATCGAACTTAGAACGCATCAAAGTCAGTTGATCAAGACGGTCAACACCTTTAGGTAAATCACCCAGGAACTTGTCCAGGCTGTAATCACCAACAGGGAAGCCCAGGCTGAGAAGAGTTTTCTTAAATTCCTCATTCAAACTAGGAAGCGCCGTGTTAATAGCTTTCTCAACACGTTCGCTTTGCTTGAAGCCGAAGAAACTCTTAATACCCGCTACAACCCAGTTAAAGGCCATGCGAATATATTTGATGATACCTTCAATGAACTTTTCCAAACCGTCAAAGATGGTCTGGAAGAAACCTTCAGCGCCGATAACCGAGTTATTGGAGGAAGGGAATGGATCGAACTGGGATGGATTAGGCATATCCAGTTCAATGGCCAAGTCACGCGAGAAAGTACCCAGGCTAAAAGCTTCAACACCTTGAACCATGGTGTTGTTAGCCTTCTGGTTCGTTTCCCGGTAAACCTCGTCCAGGTCGATGAGTTGTTTGTCATCACCCGGAACATAGGCGTCGCTTGGCGAACTTAATTGGAAGTACGACGCGGTTGGTCTATTCATGACCTTCACACAGCTCTACACAAAGGTAGTCGAAAAGGTTCTTGAACTGATCGTTACCAGTTACGCAGATGTTCTTGACAACTGGCTCGCCTTCGGCTTCCTGAGTAACCTGAGCTTGAATAGCGAACTCTTCGTTACCGGGGGTTTTGCCTTCGTTGATCAGACCGTGACGAACACGGGTAATACGAAGACGCGCCGATTCCAGAATCAGACGAGCTTGGATAGGGGATACAGAGTTCCACTTCTCCAGTTGAGCCCAGAGCTTTTCTTCCGAGTTGTCGTCGATGTACAAGCTACCGGAGTATTTGATCTGGTTGGAGACGATGGCACGAATGAAAGCTTCCTGACAGAAAGAAGCTTGTTCGAGAGGACAGGTGACACCCAGTTCAGTCAGGTGTTCACGGTAAGCAATGATTCGAGCAAGGTGAGACATGTTAAACTCCCTGGAGTTGTTCAGACAGCAAAGTGATTTCATGGTTATTCAAGGCTTGAGTGTAATGCTCAATTTCCTTGAGTTTAAAGTCGCTACCGGAGAAGACCCATCCGAACATACGATACAGACCGGTTCCTTCATACCACGGAGCCATCTTCTTAATGACCACGAGGAGTTGGTTTACATCAGCGATAAGATTGGCCTTATCCTGAGAACTCATTGCTTTGTTATCTTTGAACTTAGCGATGAGTTGACGCATAGCGTCTTCCATACGACGGTGATCTGCGTTGTAGACACCAGAGTAGCCACCGGAGAAATAGCTTACCAAGAAGGTAAGTGTAAACCCAGCGATAGCCGCGACAGGAAGCATGACCATAGAGCCAGCTATTGCAGCAGGAAGGTAAGCCAAATAAGCAGACATTACAGCGCCAACAACACCAATTAGCATGTTGTTCATGAACACTTCAATGACACCTTTATCGGTAAGAGTACCGATAGCCGCAACCAAACCTTTACTGCAACCCATACGGATTGCATACATGTCAGCCAGTACTTCGGAAGTCATGTTAACGACACCAACAGAAAGAGCGCGTTGGTTATTACGCTGATTGGTCAGTTTGGTAAAGTACAGCATAAATGTTTCATCATTGCTGTTCTTTGCAAACTCAGCCAGTTCTTCTTTCTTGGGGGGCTTGAGAGTCATCAAGGTGGCTGTATCTTTAAGAACTACCACACGGCCTTCAGGGGTGGATGCTTCCTTATACAACTGAAGGGCAGCGTAAGCAACGAAGTTATCCGTCACGGTTGTCAGGAGAGCCACACAGCCACTAAACACATGACCCAGCTCGTGACAAATAGCGCCAGCCAAAGCACCGGCAGCATCAACCTTCCATTTGGCAAATTTATCAGGCGGGAAGTAATCGTTGATGTTGCAGTTAATTCCTAACTCAACAGGGATTGTACAGAAAGAACCACCCACTTTACCAGTGGAATAGTCGACACTCCCTTTAAAGATCTTTTCTTTGTTTTCAACAAACCAACGGTAAAGAGTAGTCTCACTTGGTTTAAGGATACTATCGACACCTTTGTTATTCAGAATGTGACCAGGGGCAAAGAAGCCAGTATCTACCCAAAGGTTACCTTCTTCAAGAAACTTAAACTTGATGTTGGAAAACCCCGTGTAGATAGCGATGATTTCGCCAATACGGTCGCCAGCGGTGTCAGACAAGACAGGTCCATCCTCGGTAACGGTGATGTGTTCCTTGATGACTGCTGTAAGCTTGCTGTAAAAGTCAGTGTTCTGGAAGTTAATGAACTCCAGACCGTCGACTGACTTGGTTAAAAAATCCATGGAAATCATGTAACCGCTCCCGAGTAATTCTTGACTTGGACACTATTACTATAGTGTTTAAGATAGGCATAAAATGCGAGTTTAATCAATGACAACTAATGCCTCACCTATTATTGGTAAAGTTTGTAAGAGTGCCAGTTACACAGTTAACGCTCGTGGCAACAGTGACCTTACTTGTGTGAAGATTACCAATATTCATGAAGACGGTAGTCGTAGCAACTCTTTTGTCCAATATAAAGATTTCGAACAACCTTACTATCTGGTAAAACCAGAGCATCGTAAGTTTGAACAACATAAAGATTACATTGAAGCGAGTAAGTGCCGTAAGTACAAAGCACCTCGTTGCAAGATAGCAATTGATATCACTAAATTCCTGTACGGTAAACACAATCCGGATGCAACCATTCGTGAAGTGTCTAATAGTCCGTATGTATTTGGATTGGACCAAACACCTCCAGTCCACATTAAACAGTACTACTTTAAACGGTTCCGTGAGTTTCAGGAAAAAGAACCGTACACCATGGCGGCGTACGACGTTGAAACTGACATGGATCATAAAGGTGAAGATAAACCAATTATGATGGCATCTGTAACCTTTGGTAAAAAGGCTTACTTTGCAGGTGTTCGTGGTTGGTATCACGCCAAACAAAAGAAAATTGATCCGACTGTCATCTTAGATGATGAAAAGATTCTGGCCAATCTAAAAGAAGCTGAAAATCTTTATCTGAGTGAAAGTCTTAAACGTCGTAACTGTACAGTTGAGTACGAGTTATTCGATACTCCTGGTCAGGTAGCTGAAGCTTGTATTAATAAGTGGCATGAGTGGGAACCTGATTGGGTAACCAGTTGGAACGCAACTTATGACATGGAAGCTAACGAACGTGCTTTGAAAGACGATAACTATAACCTTGGTAAAGTGTATTGCGATCCAAGTATTCCGCGTGAGTTTCAAAACTATCGTTTGGATAAAGGTCGTACTCACAAAACTAAAGAAGACGGCTCTAAGAGTCCTCTCGATCCTCAAGAGAAGTTTCCAAGTGTTCGGACGATGGCTAAGTGGCAATGGGCTGACGCCATGTCATTCTTTGCTATTAAACGTGCGTCTTCTACAGGTAAGTTGGATACTTATACTTTGGAAGGTATTGCCCAGTACTTGGGTGTTCCGGGTAAACTGTATACAAAGGAAGGGGCTCACCTGATTCCGGGTTCTCCGCAGTGGCACCGTTACATGCAGCGGTACTACCCTTATCTGTATTCGATGTACAACATTGGTGATAACTTCGTTATTGAAGAGATCAACGATCTAGAGAGTGACTTTACTCTGGGTCTTCCGATGCTGTTGAAATATTCTGAATACTTTAACTACGTTTCTCAACCTAAAACAATCAGTGACACTTTGTCATTCATTGCTTTGGAACACGGTTATGTTTGGGGTAGTACTCCAAGCCGTCGTGATGATCGATTCCAGAAACGATTACCTACATTGAAGAACTGGATTGCGTTGCTCGATACCGAGAAGAACGCAGACGTCGGTAAAGCGATGTTTGATGGTTTGTGGGATGTGCTAAGTCTTGGTCGGACAGACAGCGCCGACATTGACGTAGAGGGTGCTTATCCTCACGGCACACTCTGCAACAACGTATCTAACAAAACGACTCAGATCGAAGTGTGGGAGATCCAAGGGGCATCACCAGAGAAGTTCAGGGAGATTGCTGTTAACTACGCAAGTAGTCCAACAGCTAACGCAATTGGATTGTGCAACTCTCTGTTCAAGTTCCCAGAGATCGATAAGTTGAAAGAAGAGTTTGAACGTGTGTTGATTGAGAATGGTCAACAGGATCTCGTAGTCCAACTCAATACCAAGCGAGAAGATCGTGTCAAAGTGAATCACGAGTTTAAAGAAGCAGCGTGATGCAAACATAACCCTACCCTACCCCGCAAAGGGTAGGGTAGGGGTGTATGTCGCTCGCCGTTACTTAACGCCGAACAGTTCCTGAACAGTGATCGAGGTAGAACTCATGCGGCTAAGCATTTTGTCCATTACCTTAACCAGCAAGGAAAGGATAGCAGCTTGACCTTTCAGGTTAGTCAGGATGTCCTTAGTTGCTTGGTTGTCTTTGTCCGTGGACTGAACGGCCTTTTCCAGCTTGGTGATTTGGTTCTGGACACCGGCTTTCATGCCCTTGAACTCTTTCACGTACTCTTCGTACTCTTTGATGTCTTTGATGAATTCGCTCAGCACGCGCTTAGCATCTTCGACAGTGTTCATGGCTTTGCCGGTTTCCAGGACTTTCAGCATTTCTTCCTGGGTCTTGATTTCCAACTTGAAGTTGGCCACCATGGCTTTGGATTCGGCGCTAAGAGTGGTATCGGCGTTGGCGTCCTTAACCAGTTTCAGGAAAGCGTTGATCGCCGCGATGGACTGGTCGATTTGTTCGTCCAGTTTCTGACGTGCTTTCTTGTTGAGCTTTGGCAGTTCGGCAGTGATCTTCTTGACCATTGCTTTCTTGTCGGAGTCGGAGCCCTTTTGAGCTTCTTCAGCGCCCATCATCAACTTCTCAAATTCTTCACGAGAATTGCCATCCAGCTTACCGTTGATCTTCAGAACACCGATCTGTTCTTTCAGGATTTCTTCGGTTTGAGCAGGAGTAGTACCGCCCGCAGCCGCGTCATCCAATTTCTTGGAAGTTTCAACGACGGTTTGTTTGGTCTCGGCAATCTTCTTACCGGCATCACGGTTGAAGAAGAAATCCCAGATTGCTTTGAACATCTTCTTGATGTATTCCAAAGCAGCGCTGAGGCCGTTACCGACAGAAGAGAAGAACCCTTCGTTACCGGTAACAGCGGCGGTGCCTTTAACACCGTTAGCAGCCAGGATGCCTTGCAGGTAGATCTGGCTACCGGTCAGGAGACCTTCATTGCCGGCGACGTTGTCGAGGGTGTCTTCCACCGCTTGGAAAACTTGCTCGATGTGTGGGATTTCTGGCACTTCATAACCAATGCCATCTTCTACGGTAAGTTGCACTTCGTCCATTGCTTTATACTCGGTTCTGATGAAGTTAGACTTTCATCAATTTGTGGATGTATTGGGTGACGTTGGTCTTGCCGTTCTTGGAAAGCCCACGAGACATGTAGGTGACGTCTACGAACTTGCTCAGTTGAGCACGACGATACCAGTTGGTCGCAACCATAGACAGCATGGTCATGTAGTTGCGGTAGCCTTGAACTTCTTCGATAGGCAGAAGACGCTCAATGCCGTGACAGAAACGGAAAGCCGTGCCGTCACTGAAGATGGCCTGATTCTGACGGATCTTGTTCAGCAGATAATCTGCAAAGATCACGTAGTCAGGAAAGTCCAGATGCAACGAGTTGGCAACAGTCTTAATGAAACCAGACTGTTCTTCAAAACGTTCTTCGTCGCTGGAGAATGCGACCTCGCCGGTAAGGAAAGCAAAGTGCTTGTCGATACGATTGTTCAGAACATCGGTAGTCACGCTTTTCTTGGCATTGATGAGATCAGCAATGTCGATAACATTACGAGCTTCGTCAAAAGAAGGCATGACAGGTTGTTTGTTGGAGACCTTAACTGCTTTATTACTAGTCTCCTCCGTTTTATCAGCACCGTCGCCGAGAGAGTCAACCTCGGGAGGAACGTAGTTGGCGTCGTCTTTCATTGAAAGGGCCCTTTCAAATAGGAAAAAAAAATACTTCTGTTGTACAACTATAAAATACCCCGACCCCCTAAGGAGCCGAGGTATTCATAGTCAGAGTCCGCCTGTTTCTTCTATGTTTCTAATAAGTTCAGCGGTTTTAGGGTCAAGTCCCTGATCCCCATCAACGTTGGCAGTGTTCTTCACGCCATTGTTCTTATCCCGCTTAGCCTTCTCTTCCCTGGCTTTCTTCTCAGCTTCTTCCCTTTCCACACGACCTCTCATCATCCCGGTTATCTGTCGGTCAACAGCATGAGCGGGTAATGAGATGTAGTCCTTCCAGCTGATAAAGTCCTTTAACTTATTAAACTCATATTGATAACCAAGGTTCTCGTGTGACCACGGGTGGATGAACCTAGCTTCCGTTTCGTTAAACCGTATGGTTTGTCCGGAACGTATTTTAGAAATGGACTCGTAACCCATGTTGATGTCATGAAGAAGCAGCTTGTTAAGCAGTTGTTCCTCAGGAGTTAAGTCACTGAAGTCCTTACCTAACAAGCCTACCCATGCTCGCCTACCTTCTTCCGTATGGAAGACGGATCCACCTATTGCGAGAGGGCTTCTTTTACGTCCGCCTGGCGTTTTACTGCCTCGGCCATGATCGTCATCTGGGTATGGGTAAAAAAAGTCATAAAGCTATCGATAGGAGTATAGCCAAGAGCTACACCCGAACCTTCATGGTTACCATGACCGCACTTAGGACAAACGCGATTACGGAGACCAGAGAACGTACGAGTCATGTAAGGACTCTTCAGGTAGATGAACTTCGTCATGGCCGTGTTGAGAGAGCTATCACGTTCCAGAGCTGCCAGAAGGCCTTTGTTGAATTCATCCGGATTGCATTCAGAACGACGCAGGACCAGTGGCGCTTTATCGGAACCTTCTGGAGGCAGAACCGCGTACTCACTGACAAAGTGAATGTACTCGGTGGCACCCAAACGGTTCAGTTCGATGGCGATCTGTTCTTGCAGTTGTTCTTCGTTCACGATCTTCGAACGAACACGAGCCAGTCGTGGATCGATCTGACCAACGAAGTAATCGAAGGTAACAAACGCATCAGCCATCGAAGGCGGAGCAATTGTCAGACGGATACTTTTCCGTTCGTTATAAACGAAGTTGGTTTCCAGGCCGTAAGTCGACTGAGCAATCAATGCCAGTACTTGGTCTACGTCATAGTTAACCCGACCGTTAGCGATGTTACCCAGGATAGCCGCTTCTGCGTCAGTCTGGATGCCAGGGCGAATGTTGGTCAACTTGGTAGGATCGATCAGCTCGAACGAACCATGATCGCAGGTGGTCTCGATACAGCGCAGATCCATACCGATACCATCATCGGTAATAGAAGCCAGGATAGCGTTGCACAGGGTTGGGAAGTCTTTGATGTTGATCACGTTGATCAGATCTTTGAAGTCCAACAAACCTTTGGTGCTGGAAGAGAGAATGAAAGGATGGAACCATTCCCACACTGCCTTCATCCCTGCGATGCTGGCGATGGTCAGGGTGTTGTTACCAACCTGACGAACATAGCCACGTACCGTTGCGTTGATGTCGTTAACCACGTCACCCAGGTTTTCTTTACCGAAACGGGCAAAGTCAATACTGGTAAACGAGTTACGAAGCAGGACCGAATAACGGTGAGCCGAGCCGGTAGCGTTAGCCGCCGAACGAGCCATGATCTCAGCAATGCTGAAACCTTCGGTGTCCGAGTTGGGTGTCCGAGCAACGATATCAGCAGCAGTCAACTTCGACGAGTACTGACTTACGTTGGTGGAATTCTCCAGAGGAACACGAGTGCGAGCCAAGATGGCATCACGGGTCGAGTCAAAGAAACGATACAGTTCTTTCGAACGTTCTTCAATATCAACAACACTGATACCGGGATACTCTTTCTCTACGTAACTCGCCCATTCGTTTTCAGCCGAGTGGAACATGCTTTCAGAAGCACGGCCTTTCTTACGGCTTTGACGGATAGCTTCCAGAGAAAGCCAACGGCCCAACAGCTCGTTGACCTTATCGAAATCGGCTTTGCTGGTTCCCAGGAAGATAGTGCTGAAACCGTTTTCACGGTCAATATCTACCAGTTCAGATTTCGACTGAGAGGTCGGTTCTGGGAATTTGTTCATCAACGTTCTTTCTGGAGTGTGTTCATCCAGATAGTTGAATTCACGAGGAACCTCGGCTTGAGGGATCGTGTCACTTACGGCCTGGGAAAGCTTGGATTCTTCCCCAGGGGTTTTCTGTTCTTCGGTCATTGCTTTCTTTCCTTATTAAACAGATTTCGCTGCTTGAGAAACAGGATCGTTTGGAACCAGGTTACTGATGTCCACGCCGGTATCGTTGTCGATAGTGACTGGAGCCAGATTTTGCAGATCGTCTACAGGATCGTCAGTGCCGTCTTCTGGGTCATCTTTGATACCCAGCAAATCATCCAGCAAGTTCTGGCTGTGACCAGTCTTGTAGAGAGGCAGAACGTGTTGCAGACGTTCTTCGTGAATGATCGACATGTAGGTGTACATTTCGATATCTTTTGGCTTGTGTTCAGCCGCAAAGGTTTCGATCTGATGGTAGAACTCATTCAGTAGTTCCAACACCTTCTCACGATGCTCCATTACCAACGAATCCATTACGTTGGTCAGGTTGAGAACGATCTCCGGATAATCTTTCGGTTCTTTATCCAGTTTGGTCAACGCCAGAGTCACAGCGACGTCTTCGGTGAACTCCACCAGAGAACGCTCGTAGGAATCGACGATGTCTTGTTGTTCTGCATTGAGAGTAACTTTACCCTCTTCAACCAACTTGGCCAGAACGGCTACACCGCTGTGGATCTTAACGGACATGGTGATCATGCCGTTGATACCTTGCAGGAAGTCTTTCTTGCTGATCATGTCTTCGCAGACTTCACCAGCCGCTGCGCGACGACGCATCTCTTTTCCATCTTCCAGGATTGAGTAGATGTCGCGGTGCAGGTGACGGTCAGCCTTGTCTTCTGTCAGTCCAGCAACAAAGCTATGAAAGCGATGTTCATTACGACGGACGGCCTTTACTTTTTCCTTCGACACTTTCTTACGTTTGGCTTGTTTTTCAGCACGACGTTTTTGAGCGTTGGTCGACATGTTATAGTTTCCCTTTACAGGTGAGGTTTACCCGATGTTAATCGAGCGAGAAGAGTCGGTAGTATTAGAAGAAGGTGCTGCTTTAGGTGATCTTCTAATCGGAGGTCTGTGGACTACGTTCAGGAATGCAATTCCAGATGAACAGTCTAAAATATTGGATCGTGGGTTTAATTTAATTATGTTGGCTGATGAGGATTCTTTACTTCCTTCTCAGATCGCCGGATTACTGCTGGATGACTTTAAAGACACCGCAGCAAAAAAGCTCTCCGTTTTTACAGCGATAACGACTAATATAATCGTGTTGCTAGAAGGATTCGGTATTGTCCTTAATGAAGACGAAGCCGGTGAGAACAAGCTAACCGAATTGGTTAACCTGGCCGACTTCTTCTTTGACCTTAATGACTACCAAGATCTCATTGGTCTTAAAGGGCTGCTTGAATCTCAGGATATCCCTCCTGTTAATCGGTTCCTTCAAGCCATGGTTATCTTTTACGGTGAAGATTTCAATATCACCGAGTATGAACTCCTGTTGGTTGATGTGTCCGAAGTTACCATCAAGACTATTAAAGATGCTTTGTTCAGTCCTGATGACACTATTAACCCTCCAGACTCTTTGGTTAATCGCGTGATTGCTAACAAGCACTTGCTCGAAGGCACCAAAGCTCACGCACACGTTATTCGTAACGGTCAAATTGGCGGGACAGTGGCTTCCTTTATGGCGTTCTTTAAAGAGCACCTAGAAGACCTGCTGGACGCAGAGACTGAAAACGAAACTCTGCAATACGCCAGAGAGGTAATCGGTATTTTCATTATCAGTGAAGTTAATGACTCCTTGCTCGTTGATCGAGTGACTAAACAGATTTATTCTGTGGTTAATGACGCGGTCACTATGATGAAAGTGGACCAACTCATTAAACTGATCGAGTTTCCAGCATGACTAAGTTAGAATTCCTCAAGTGGTGTTTTGACAACATCGGTTACGATGATAAAGGTTGTCTGCAAGGCATGATAACCATCCAGTTCGAAGATGATGATTCATCCGGTCAATTTAAGAAGCTTCCTTTTACACCGTTTGTGGAGAAAGGGTCTTATCACTGTCTGGTTGAAGGTAGCCAGATTGCCATTGAAGGTGATGTGACTAAGCCGTTGTTCTATATGGATGATATCCTGGAACTTCCTGGTGACTTCCACCCGGTGTTGAAAGGCAAACCTGTCCGCACTACCTTTGGTCTTTTCCTATTCAACGTTATCCTTGTTTGGGAACCCTTTCAGGGCGTCGTTGACTACATTAACAAAGAGTTCACTAAACCTCTTTGGGAAGGTATCTTCAGAAAGATCATGGTCAGTAACCCTAAACCGGGTGAGACCGTACCTGAAGGCAAAGCCAGTGTAGATGACTGCCTGCGTTTCTCTCACAACACACAGTTTCTGGAAGGGCTTGGAAGCCACTTCATTAAACCAGCGGGTATCGACGCCTTTACTATCGATCCTAAAGTTCTTCAGCTGAAAGCTAAGCTCATGGAAGAGCACAAGCATGAACTGAGTGACCCTGTTGTTACCACATCCATTATCGACCAATGTGTTGCTTTGGATATGGAACTCATGATGAAGGGTCCTAGCCGTAAATTCTTTATTGCTAAGAAGTTCATCGACAACAGTCGTAAACGTATGTTTATCGCATTCGGTATTGAACCTAGTGCGGATGGCGGTTGGGTCTTCCTGTCCAACTCTCTGGACGAAGGGTGGGATCCTGAATTCCTGGCTGACTACATCAACACTTCTGTTTCCGGTTCGTATAGCCGTTCTATGGCAACCGGTGAAGGTGGTGCTGAGGTTAAGAACACCATTCGTTTGATTGGTCGTGCTTTTGTCGATGACACTAACCCAGATTGCAATACTCCTGTTGCAGAAATGATTACCATCGAAGAAACGGGTAAACACTACTGGGTAGGATCGTGGGTTAAAGATAAAGATAAGCTGGTACAGATTACCGGTGATAACGTCGACAAGTATGTTGGTAAACCAACTCCTGTGCGCGTTCCTCAGTTCTGTATCCTTGAAAAGGGTAGCTACTGCAAGACTTGCTGTGGCGAAGGCTTAGGTGCGCTTGGGGAGCGTCTCAGTGCAGAGATTGTTCTTATTCCAACTAGCTTCATGCTCACGAGAATGAAGGCCGCCCATGTAGCCGGCGCATCCACCGGGCTTATCGACATAGAACTGGCCCTGAAGTAAAAAAGAAAGATATGAAACCAGCCCATCTACCCGTAAGGGTAGGTGGGTATTGATATTAATAGTTTATATCTTCTTTTATCCAAGAATAACCTTTCGACGATTTTGTTAATCCAGCTATGTTATTTCTTACGGCATTTGGATTAAATCCTAGTTCCTTTAATCCTTCATAACCAACTGCTTCTATTTTAACCCCTGTCTTTAAACAGGTTCCGATATACTTGAATAGTACAAAAGGAGATACTCCCTTTATGTCATTAAGTATATCATTTGGTATTTCTCTTGGGAGTGCTGTTCTATCTTCCTTTGTAGCAAACGCCCATTTACAGTTATAGTGAGATTTTAAATCACCCTTAATTGCGTGACTGACAGCTCCTTGATCAAACCCATAAGCCTCTAGTTCTTTTGCTCCTAGAACGATAAAGGAGTACCCTATATGTTTTCCACGGATCACCTCACCCTTTACAGGTTTAGTATCCTTATGTGTTTCGGCTGAAGGATAAAGTTTATTATCTTTAGCGTGAGTCTTATTTTCTTCTGTTGTAGACCACTCAAGATTACTTATGGAGAAATCTAGTTTAACCCCGTTCATGTGGTTTACTTCTAGATCTTTTGGGTGCAGTCCTTTACCTAGATGCTTTTCCTTTACTGGGATAAAGTTACAAGCAACGGCACGGTGTACTGAAATAGTGTGTACTTTTTTACCGTGTCCAATAAAAGCATTAATATATCCATAAGGATGAACTTGGGTTGGGATCTCTTTAAATCCTTTACCCGCATTGTTACTGATTATTCGTCCCTTGTTACTGATGAAAAGATAGGGCGGGTTTATAACTTTAATAGAGGTATCATCCTTTAAATAGCGATCATACTTTCTGTAATAGAACGGAACGAACACTTCATAATCAGGATCGTCTTTAAGCTTGGCGTCAAGACGTTCTTTGATTAGAGGAAGATTGTAAGGGAAGTTATGAGATAGATAGTCTCTCATTTCTTCTTCTGTGGTAAATAGATCATTGATAAATGTGTATTGCATTTTCCTTCTCGGTTGTTATTCCTTTAAATAATGTAGACCTAATTAAATCTATACATGAAAGCAGCTCACATTGCTGGTGCTAGTACTGGTTTGATTGATATCGAACTTGCTTTGAAATAAAAAAAGTGAATACCCCTACCTAGCCTGTGAGGGCTAGGTAGGTGGTGTTTATGTTTGTCCTTACTCAATCACTTTTGGTTCAAGATACTCTTCGACAACAGTGGTCATCCAAGAATAGTTATTAATAGACTTGTTATCAAACCCCACCTCTACCGCTTTTTCTCGGTCATGTTGTTCAGGGGAGAAAACGACAAGGTATTGATTCTTTCGCCCAACTATACCACTGTCCAAACTAAACAGTCGGTAAAGATCAACTGCAAGCGTAGCCGCAACCGTGCCAGGGTGCTCAAGTTGTCTAGGCCACCGGCCTTCTTTAAGTATCCGATGGAAAGCAAGGTTCAAATACCCAACATCAGCATAAGGACGATTAACATCCTTATCAAACTTCAAGATGTCGTCTGTATTAAAGACCATTGGAAAAGATGAACCCAGAAGAGGGAAGTTAAGATAGTTACTGATAACTTCTTCCAAAGTAATCTTGGTAGGAAGCGCTTGGGATGTAATCATGATAAGTCCTTACTTATTCCCCTACCTAGCCCTCAAGGCTAGGTAGAAGGAGTGTAGTATTAGGCAGCAGGAAGCTGGAAGACTTCTTTCGGTTCGATGAAGTACACGATGGTGCCATCGAGATGAGTACCTTTAACCGTCATGCCGTGCGCGTACATCGGGTCCTGGAGCACATTGTAGATGCCCATCAGTTCACCAGCAGTGTTAGCCACAGTAATCGAGCTAATGGCCAGGCTGAGCTTGTCAGACACCATGCCATGGAACTCACCGAGACAGTAGGAGTCACTGTTCACGTCAACGCCATCAGCCCGGTCGTATTCTTTCAACACATCGAGCAGGTACTCGATGGAAGAAGATACTTCACACTCCGGATCATTGATGTAGTAGTTAGGGTCTGTATTGGCTTCCAACACTTTATCCTGGTCGCCAATGAAATCTTTGACAACGACACCGACCGCTTCCAGGAATACGAAGTCCAGGAAGAAGGCGTGAGCTTCATCGGCGTAGATCGAATCACGGGTTTCTTTGTCAATCTTCAAATTAACGCTTTTCATTTAAACCTCAATTGTAATCATTGTTCCGGAGAAAGTTGTTGATACCAATTTCCAGTTATTGCCCTTATAGAAAGCAATAGCCTTGATATCGTCCTGATATTGTTTGTTGTCTTCTTCGTATTTCTTGAAAGCTGTTTGGATCTCCAGAACCTCTGAATCAAGATAGTTGTCAATCTGCTCTTGATCAGTATAAGCAACAGGAACGTTAATAAACTTCCTGATGTAGTCAGTAAGATCGCCGGAAAACTCAAGGTTATCCATAATGCAGCGAACGCGGTGAGCAATTACCATACGGAGAATAAATCCGTTACGCATTTGATCGAGACCGGAAGTGCGGACATTTTGAGAGATCACCTTGGATGGAGCTGGATCGAATCGCTGTGTCACATTGGTGCTCCTTCAATGTCCAATACCCACATGTTAGGAAACTGGCGACGAACGGCCACTTCCCGAATCAAGTAGTTAGTGGAAACATGCATTAGGCTGGCATGATTCTTTTCAATGATGCTGTCCATTGTTGAATTGATTTCTTCAAGGATAGCAGACACCATCGTCTGAGGATCTTGCATGGTTGCCCAGTAAACGTGCTCATTCCCTGTAAACCTGACGCTGCCATCGTCGTTCAAAAGACGACTACGAACTTGGTCATCAAAGTAAGGAATTTCTTCACACTTAGCGTGAGTGTCTACAACAACATCGCTGTAGTCAATCAACATGTCTGTTAGGTAGTCTTCAATAACTGAAGCAGCAACCGTACTAAGACCACCGATACCCTCACAAACCAGATTAAGAGAATAGTTGGGTAACTGAATATCCATAGAGCTTCCTAGTAATGGGGAGGGAACACCCCCTGGATCAATCCAGGGAGCACTCCGAGTCGATACGCTTGAATGTTTTCTGCTTGTCGGCGAAAGCTTCTTCGCGCTTAACCATATACTCGATATGCTTCGCCAACTCGAGACACACCCCAAACACGAACGTTGGTTCTATTCGATCGTTAAACTTCCCACGAAGTGGACGTAGTCTACCGATGATTTGTTTGTTGGCTTGGGTTGAAGACACAACGTGCATACAGACCGTTGTAATCAAGCCAGGAATGTCTTTGCCAGTACCGCAGCTGTTAGGCGTGGTAATGACAATCTCATGCTCAGCGTATTTCTTCTTGGTTTCTTTCTTCTTCGAATCCTCGCCAGTGTAAGTAACGATGTCGAGATGTGGATACTTGGCGGTAAATAGCCCAAGCATTGTGTTACACATATCAACTCTGGAGAAGAAGAACATGCACTTCGTACCCGGTTCCCTTTTGTCGAGGTAATACTCTTGAAACGCTTTGTCAGCGATCTTGAAATAGAACTCCGTTAACGCTTTGCTTTTGAGAATACTATTCTCTACGGCTTTGTCGTTATAAGAACCAAACTGCTCTGTTTGGATACGATGTCTTCGAAGATTAATCCGATACAAGTAAGCAATTACATTAATGTAATTCTCAGGCTCTGCATCTTTCAAACGGAACCTGATTGGATAAACCCACTTATACACCTTGTTGGTGAATGGATCATCCGCTTTCAATGTGGCGGAAAGAACGAACAAAGATTTAACATTACCATAGAACAGAGACATGCAAATCTGGTGAATCGCCTCGTGCCCTTCATCAATGATCCGCAGGCCCGGATTAATGATATTAATAATGTCACCCAAATCTGGTTCAAACGGAACTTTCTTCCTGAGGAAGACTTCCACTCGAGACATGGGGATAATGATGATCTTTGGAGACAAGGTGCCGTTCTTTATAACTTCACCTAATTGGTCCAAAGAGTGTTCCCAATGAACTAGGTCACCCTCAACCAATTTAACGAACTTGTGAAGCTCGCTAATCCACACAGGAATGTATCTAGGCTGCATGGTAATGATTGTACGCTTACGCTTCTTAACCATCGCATGGATCGCCATCGCAGTCTTACCGGCACCAGTAGCACCGTTGTTAACTTTGATATGCGAATCTTCGGTCAGCATGTAGTCGACCCATTCGTCCTGACCGGGTAGGAGTTTATCCATACCAGGTTGGAACTCAAAGTCTACATCCACACCTTCTAGTTCTGGCTCATCATCAATCTTGATACGGGACTTGTTATAGCCCTTATACACCATGAAGCTAATGAACTCGTCATATAGCTCTATCGGTAACCGATACTCCGACTTGTCGTAATTCGATCTCGCGAAAACGTGAGTCACGACAGTTCGTTGTTTGTTCGTTCCTGGTATTGGTTCCTTCCCCAGTTTGAACAGGTGATGCGCACAAAACGGCTGCACTACACGAGCAATGAACTCTTCTCGAAATCCATGGATCCTCATGTAGTGATTCGCTTTGGTTATACAAGCTGTCTCACGCATAATGACCTCATAGGGGATTAAGGCCCCCTAGGAGGCCCTACCCCATCACTGCACACCTAGAGTAAAGAATCCTTCTAACGGGCTACCTTGACGGTTTACCACAAGGAAAGACTTAAACTCGTTTAAAACGTTTTGCTGCTTTTCGTAAATCATGATCGACCCAGCACCACGACCGTAAATTGCATCGGCGTAGTTACTGAAGTATTTAGGAACATTACCGTTGGCCAGGGAGAAGTCATAACCCGACGGATCACGAGTAACAGTAGCGAACAACATGTTCTCCACATGCACTGCGTTAATCCCACGAATCTCCTGGTTAATAAGTGACCAATATTCCATCCATACTTCGCCAAAGATCTTTGGAGTTACCACCTGACTCTTCCACGCTGCGTTACGTTTGTTAAACGTAATGTAGTTCTCAACTCGAGCCCGGTGCATGTCCAGGTCTTCCCGAGTGTGAGGCAGCATAAAGATAGGACTGTTGAAATTCCAGTTGCTGAGATCCACGGCAATATGTTTCTTGCCTTCAGGGTTCCAGCCATTATCCAACATGTACTTTAGGAATTCCAACGAGAACTTAGCATTACGCGACGAGACAGAAGTCTTAGCTGCGTGTTGCTGAAGTGTCATACCGCCCATCATGATGTCTTCGACTTCATAACGGAATGTCACTTCTTGGAAGTTCGGTAGTTTCTCCATGCTGAGATTGTCCAACACGTCCAACGAACGAATGTCCGAAAGTGTATTAACGATGTCAGCTCTTAGAATGATTTCGCACCCAGGTTTACACATCTCTGGTTGTACGAAGATATCGTTACCGTTGGTGTAGATGATGTTTCTGTCTTTAATCGCTACCTCGAATGCTCGAGTTGTTGCGTTACGAATAAAGTGCTTAGTCGACAACATACCTTGGCCCATCGGGTTACAGATTGCTGTTGCTGACCACATCCCAACGTTGGCACTCTTCTTCATCAACCTGTGGAAAGGAATCGAAGACTTCATCGCACCATAACAAATACCACACGGCACACCAGCTTTGTGACTATCACAGAACGAAACACTCCGGACATAGATAGTCTCTCCTGGTTTAATATCCCACATTGTCTTGTAATCTATCATCTGAAGAGATCCATCTTCAAACTGACGATATTTACCTAACAAGGCAGCAGCCATCTCCTTGTTAGCGATCTTAATTGGGATTGCAACTTTAGTCCCACAGTCACTCACGTAATCAATGCCGGTGATTACACACGTCAGGATATGAGCCTTACGGTGGAACCATTCAGAATCTTTAAGTGCCTTACCGTTGTTTGTAAGCGCCTTACCAGCCGCGTTACGTTCACCCAGTGAGTCAGCAAGGTTAGTGATACCGTGAGCATAAGGAACAGTCACGGCGTTAGGCATGATGGAGTTATTCAAACAGAACACCCCACCACGCATAACTGACGTTTGATACGCCTGGTTAATACTCACACCACCAGTACGTGCCAACAACGCCACTGTGTTATCTTTAAGACTTGGCGATTTCTTAACATGGGTAGAGAATTGAACCTCACCCTCGTCAATCGATATTTTCTTCTCCAGGATGTTATCCCGGATTTCCATGATGCCTTCGTCTTCCATAAACTCAGCAACAGATTCAGCCGTTGCAGAGATGGCAGAACTTTCACTCATCACGACGCACAAGTTATTCAGCTTGTTTTGCCAGATGAAGATCAGAACTTTGACATAATCAACTTCTGCCGGGTCATGCATGTTCGGCATTAGTTCACGAAGGAACACGTTAATCGGAGTCGCTAACGTTTCATCGCCGTAGGTAACCTCGGGACAATCGTTAACTTTATTAGAAACGACCAATTCCTTGATCGAATAAGGCCAGTCGTTATAAGCTCGGTGGACAATCAAACCTACCCACGTCACCATCAAGGCAAAAGTATCGGACATGGTAACTTCACCATGATCGTCCGTTACTTCTACAGCCTTCCTGACCTTACGCCATCGTAAGACCTCCTCCTCTTGCAAATTCGCAAACTCACGAAGGCTGACCTTAAGCATTAATCTGCTCTCCCGTTTCATCTGGCGTATTAAGTATTTGCAGCAAGTTGTGATCTTCCTGAGTTAAATGCAGCATCCGATCAGCGATGCGATCAGTTCGATCTGTCGGACGTTCCCGACGCAACCGATACCCAGAGTCAGCCAGCATGCTTACCGACATCGAAACAGCTCGGTTGTTGGCATACTCTTCAGGCTTAATAACTTGGTTGATGTTAAAAGGATCATCCGCGCGAATCTTGCGCTTAGTTGCCATGATCCTATTCTCAGGAGAATACGCCAGCGACATTTGTTTTGCCACTTCCTGAGGACCAGCTTGACTTTGTTCCAAACGGTTCTCGGTCTCACCGGTGTTCTTGTTGTTCTTGTCGTTCATCGGGTTAGAGTATTTGCTGCTGTCGCTCATTTTAGCAGCCATACCAAACAAGTTGGATTTAGGCATGCCTTGAGCGCTCATATCAGTACCGAACTTATCGAGCAGCATGATATCTTGATAGCTAATCAAGATTGGGTTAACGGTTTCATCCAGTTCACCCAACGAGTTAACAAACTTAGCCTTCTGTGGCTTATAACGATCACCGTACACACGACGAAGTGCGTTGATGATGTTTACCCCGAACAACTTGGTGTTACTGATTACGTGAACAGCGATCTTGTCTTTGGCGATATGGTCAATATACTCGACCTGATCATCCTGAGACGTAATCTCACGGGCAACGATTTCTGCAAACTCTGGGAAAGCAGTTTCCAAGAATTCCATTACCTTAGCAATAGCACCAACATAGTCACCTTGCTTACGCAGGAAAGCTACTTCACGTTGAACGTTCATGTTAATAAAGTTAATACTCAACTCCATCAACAACGAGAAGATCTGACGACGGAATGCCGGCATGTTGTTGCTGATAAACTCAGCCCGAGTACCGTCTGGATAGCACGGCGCTTCATGATCTTCAATGATGTAAACGTTTACGCCTTTGTCACCATTCAGACCGGCATACTTCCACTTGATACGTCCAGACATACTCTGACGCAGTTCAATGTGAATGTTCCAGTCTTTCAACTTATCCGTCTTATTAGCACGGGTCAGTGTGTTTGGTTTACCGATGTTGCTTACAGTATAGTTACCATAAGCATTACGGATGAAGGTGTCCAAAGTAAAACTGATGTTTAACTTGTCATCCCGACTAGCGGCACGTTTGGTTTCGTACCAACGGATGATTTCATTGCACATCTCATTCTGTTTCTTCTCATACCGATCCAGAATCTTGTTATGGCGCTGTTCGATATAAGTAGTGTTACGATTGTTAGAACGTTTCTTAGGACGCTCAGAAGTAACGGAAACTGCCATGACCTCAGAACCCTGAGGAACATAGAACAATTCGTCGTACAGAGTATCTGGTTCACGCAAGGCTTTCTTGGTAAGGGATACCAGCGCGTTCTCTTTAATACGACGACGGAAGCCCATGACAATACCGTCAGGACGAATAGGTTCTCCGTTCTGTGGGAATGGTGATGGGTTCTCTTCAGTACCGTACAACAGCAACGGGATGTAATCATCCTCATTATAGTTGTAGTTACGTTCCAGTTTAAACATGCAGCGACTACGCTCCGCAAAGGAACGAGTAATGATAACACCGTCCTCCTCAGTACGGTAATCAGAATAAGTTGCAACCAGTGTTGGCATTGTGAAGCACCACTCGCCGTTCTTGCTAATACGTGGCGAACGAGCAAACACAGTACCTTTGGAAAATGTAGCACCTTTACGTAAACGAGACATTACGTCTTTGTCGTACACATACTCGAAACCTACATAGGTGTTCTGAGTGTTGTACATTGGAAGTTCCAACAAATCGTAATTGTTGGTCTCGTCATTCTTAAACAGAATAAAGATACTGGTCCAGTCATCTGTCGTTTTACCATCGACTAAACTACCGACATAGAACAGTTCTTCTACCAACATGTGCGCTGGTGCTTCAATACGTCGTGCAGTCTTGGCGTATTGGAATTCAGCACCCGTTACCATCATTCGTTCACCGGCACCTTTAGTAGGAACCGATTTAGGAATCATGTTACCAGCCATATACAGCCGGCCAGCAGATGAGTTCCATGGAAAGAGGATAAGGTTGTTACTTACACCGACCAATGCAGGGTGGATTTGGTTTTCTCCACATTGGTACTTGTACTTAACGGTGGAGGCGATCTCCTTTAAGGGGAAATCAAATTCTTGATCGATCATGCGAACTCCATTATTAAACACTTCTACAGGCTTCGAGAAGATAATATAGGTTCAAAATTAGTTGACCCGTTTTTAGCTGAGGTTCTTATGCCTTTACCAATAGACGATTTCAGTGAAGGCAAAGATGTCTTCTTCACGGAATCATTTAAAGTAATGGTGCGCTCCGAAAAAGAGTTCATTGTAAGAGAAAGCTCAGAAGTCCCCATCGTTTCAAGGTCTCAACTGTATTCGTTTAAAAATGACATCTACCGCCTTTTGAGGGTTATGAATGTACCTACTTATCTTTGGTGGGTAACGGCATACATAAACGGAGTTGAGGACCCCACTTCTGATATCACTCACTTGAAAACGATTCGTAAAGTGAATGAAAGTGCATTATCGGCGAGGATAGCTCGTAGTAATACAACTGCTGCTTAAAAAATACAAAACAAAAGACAACATTACTACTCCAAGGGCACTGGCCCTTGGAGTAGTACTATGTCCGATTAGCCGAAAGCTTGACCGTCGGAGATATTGGCGCTTGCGTTGTAATAACCGTTATTGTTATTACCGCCATTGTTGTGAACGCTTGGCATCATGGCGCTGAAGTTATTGTTACCAGCACCCATTGCTGCCAAGTACATGGCCTGTGGAACCATTTGACCGTTAGGCAACATTACCATCCCGTTACCCATCATGGTAGCACCACCCATGCCGTTCATTCCAGGCATACCGCCCATGCCGGCCAACAGTTGGTTCATACCGTTCTGAACGATGGCATTTTCCTGACGATACAGGAAGTTACCTTTGCTCGAGTTGGTGTAAACCACAGGGTTATTGTTCACCGTGTTAATTGCGTGGTGAATAACCTTGTTGTTGGCGTAGTCGATCTCGTACTTCAGCCACTTGTCGCCCGCTACCATTGGAGGTGGCGAGATATCGTAACCATTCACGATATTGCCGTGAGCTGGCATTTGATTACCCTGTTGTGGAGAATGAGCATTGTTCTGCGGATGCCCACTCGACACAGCCATGATGTTGCCAACGGAAGTATTGCTCACCGCGGCTTCTTCTTGGGTGTTGTGACTGTTGTAATCCATCACCGGAACTTGACGCCAGATGTCTGGCAGTTCTTCCAGGTATTCGGTCCAGGAGGTGTCGATCGGATACAGACCGACTTTGTCGAAGTCCGCACGGAAAGTATTCTGGATGCGGTTCATCTCATCAACGATTTCTGCATAGCACAGAAGGAACGAAGTGAGACGAGACGCAACCGAACTGGTAGCTTCCGTTTCGACGCTGTCCGGATCGTTAACCGCCGGGATGATAACTTGAAACAGATGCGCGGCTACTTTCAAAGCGCCACGAGACACACTGTGGTTATTCAGCTCGATGGTTTGGTTATCGGTCTGACCTTCCGACCGAGCCAGGCGACGAACGATCTCGGTGTAGAACGGGAATGCCGGTTTGGTTTTGTAGTAGATCTTCTGACCAGTTACTTTAGAAGTACTGGCGCCCTTACTGGTCTTGAAGTGAATGAAACGATTGTCCAAACCGTTTTCACCCAGTTCAGGTTCCATTCGAGCAAACAGCTTGCTCACTTCCTTGATGATTGGCTGCTTGACGTTCTTGAGCGGCTCCAGGAGATCCAGGGTACGTTGGTTCCACGTACTCTTGGCTGTGCGGCCAGCTACTTGGAACAGCACCGTTGGGATGTTCCGGAAGACGTCCAGCATTCGCATGGTGGTTGCTTTGCGAATGATCTTGAACACTTCGGTTTCTTTCGAGGTGATGTTTTCACACGCCGGGTGGAAGAACACTTTACCTACACAGTTATTGTCCAGTACATCGGACACCGGCAGATACAGTTCCTGGCCATCGATCGTGATTGGATATTCTTTACCTTCGATAGAGAATACGATCTTGCTGCCTTCTTTAATAACGCAGCCCCAGGACAACAACATTGCTTCGTAAAGTTTGTTCAGCTCGTTCATGGTGATTCCTTAGAAATGATCACGAATGTTTTGGAGGAAGTTCTTGGATTCCAAGAGACCCGTTTCGTTACCGGAGATTGCGGTGCTAGTCCGGTTCAGATAATAAGTCGCGTTAGTCCAAGACTTGGACAGATGGTGATCGCCGTTGAAGGAAATCCGCACGGTAGTTTCACCGAACAGATAAGAGTCAACTTCAATAGCAACAATCTGCCGCAGGTGAGCGTAAGGACCGCTGTACTTCGAGAAGAAGTTTTGGCTCAGCAGTTGTTTAAAACGTTCTACCTTGTTGATAACACCCGGATCGCTATCAAACACCGACATTGCCTGACCTGGCATAAATACCATGTTGTCGTCGGAAGATACTCCGTCGAAGTCATTCGGGTTGTTACTGGCAGAGAACGCCAGGCTGGTCAAGCCGGTAGACAACAGAAGGTGAACAGTCGCCATACCTACTTCAGTGGCGATGGTCTCAGTCAAGCTTGCGCTACCATAACTGTCGCTTACCAGCAAGTTGGTATCGTCAGCAAAGTTGCTTACGTTCAACAGGTTAACGTTCATCACGTTAATGAAGTTGGTGAATACAGAAGCGATCTCGCCGATACTGAAACCGGAGAAACCAGCCATGCTGAACATACCCAACTGATATTGCATCACATGGAAGAATGCGTTTTCAGTTGGAGAGATTTCACCGATACCATCACCCAACAGGTTATCTGCCAAGGACAGTTCCAACCCGCGCCCTTGACTGGTTTCCTGAGAAGCATTGACTGCCAGTCGGATCAATTCACGGGAGTGGTGCACTGTATTGAGGTTGTTGGTTTTGGACATCAATACGTTGTTACGCAGGTCGCTGCTTGCTGTACCCGAATAACTACCCATGCTGCTGTCTTGTTCACAGATGGCATAACCCAACGCTTCTGAACCGATATCGAGTGGACGAACCGCTTTCAGATCTTTCTGCTGGTGTGGGTCACCCATCAGGAATTGATGGGAGCTATCAATAACCCGCTTGATACTACTCATACCCAAGTGATCGAAACTGTTGGTTGTCAGTGTGGTAAAGCAACGCACTGGAACAAACAGAGTGTCTTCACTGATACCTTCGTCACTGTGAGTACCACCTTCCAGATAACCGATAACGGAAAGCTCGGAAGTCATCGACGAGTTGCCTTCAACCATAAAGGTCAACATCCCGATACCGCGACGTTGGTTAAAGCCACCTTCCAGGGATACATAACCCTGTGGTCGAGTACAGAGGCCGCCCGCACTTTGAGCAATGTTGTTCAAAGTGCCAGGAGTTACACCACCGAGTTCTTGTTCGGTGCGAAGACGATCGATTTCAAGTGCACCGATATCGAGGGTATTGTGACGGTGAACGTGGTCGTGGTTTTGGTTGCCGATACCGAAGATTGCGCGGGTAAGGGTAGTAGTCATTTCACTCATGTTGCTCTCCTGCTGTACTTAGAAATTTAGCCGTTGATTTGTTTGTTCAACCGCATGAACTCGTTCTTAATAGCAATATCAATCTCGAGAGAGAAAGTTGCCCCCTTCTCTACCAAGTAGTAGGTCTTGATATCGTCCAACACTGCAAACTCCAGGTTAGAACGCCACCGCCCATTGCCATAAGCATCTAGGAACACTGTTGCCGCTTCAACACATTCATTAAAGGAACGGCCTTCATCATTACGGCTTTGAACATCACAGATACTCGACAAGTATTCCTTATCTTCACCGCTCAGTTTCAAACCGTCAGCTAACGAACGCAACCCTTTAGGATCATGGACCGATCCCAATACAGACGGCAGGTAGTGATAACCCCATTCACTCAAACGAACTTGAGCCAATGCAAGTGCCGCCATCAGTTGGTTATAATCACACGCCCAATAAATCATCGGCGGGATATCACCCTGGAATGTAAGTTGAAACAGTTTTACCACATGGTCGGATAATGTGAACTCCCAAGTAGGTGGGATGTTGTCATAGATCCGTTCAACCAACTCAACATTCTTGATACCCAGTGCAGCCGCCGCGTTCTTGAATCGGTCGACATGCCGCTCGTTATCATTCTCGTCGAAAAGGCCCATGCTGAAGAATTCTGCGTTAGCTACTTCATCAGTAGCCTTAACAGCTTCGTTGATCTGATAGCGCTCGTGGAGTGAGCGTTTATCTTCTTCACCCTCCCGGTCATCTTTCTTACGGAACGAATCACCACTGGACTCATGCTGCCTTACAGCGCCATGAATAGCAGTAGCGATATTCTTTTCATCTTCACTTTCAGGAATGACCGCACAGCACAGTCGGCTGAAGATGGTGTTGAACAATACCTTGCTAATAAAGTACTCTTGACTACCAACAGCAGTCACTTGTTGCGGAGTACCGTTCTTAGCGAACGCGTGGTTAATGTAGGCCGACAATTTCTTCCAGCCGTACATGTTGGTCAGAATGTAGTTATCTTTAATCAGATCTCCACACGCCAACTCATTATAACCAGTACCCATAGTTTCAGAATACCGTGACAACAGAGAAAAGACGATCGGATACAACGTTCGAACAACGAAAGTGAACTTTGCAATTTCACGATAGTCATTCTCGGTGATTGTTGTTTCAGCCGGATAGTCACCTTTACTGGTAGCAATCATCAGTTCAGGTGGAACAACCAAATGGTCAGAATACTGAATAAACGAACAGAACTTTTCAACGTTAATGAATTCCAAGAACTCTCTAACGATTGGTTTAAGGTCTGCTATCTCTTCTCGATAATCGCGAAGATGTGGATTCTCAGAAATTGCAAATGCTTTCTCGTAGTAACTGAACAGTTCCATCTTCCGTTCGCTGCTGAACGTCTTTTCAACAAACTCGTTAAAGCAGCTAAACAGATTAGGCTCACCCATTTCTTTCTGGTTGATAACCTTTTCTAGCCGAATTACAGCGTCGCCGTTAAACCGAAGAGCCTTAGCGTTAAGGTTGACCGTAATCGCCTTAATGGTAGTCTTAGACTTTCGTTGTACTTCAATATTAAACATGTCCACACTCCGGCTTCTATTCCCCTAAGTAATATAGGTTCATAAATCTTTGAGGAAGCGTAATAGGGTGAGGAGAAGGGTTGCCCCCTCTCCTCTGGTATTTAGAACTCTGGATCTTCGAAGTCGTCGAAGTTGCTACGACCACCGCCACCGCCGCTGCCACCGTTGTTACGGGAACCGCCGCCGCCAGAACCACCACCGGTATCGCCTTTAGGCTTAGGTGGTTCCCATGCGGATTCTTCGATCTGATCCAGACGAGGACGATGGAACTCGATCCACGCTTTGCAAGACCAGCGAGACATCAAGCCGCGGTCTTCTACTTTCTCACCTTCCGCGTTCTTGACGTAAACAACGTCGTAGTCGCCGCCGAACACGATAGGTACTTTGAAGTCGCCCTTGGTGTAGGTCATACCGATCACGCCGTCTTTACGGGAGATGGTGAACATACCTTGAACGATTGGGTTCTCGGACAGTTTGGACTGACCGCCAACACGGATGAACTGTGGCTTTTGGAACACGATCTGTTTGGTGTCGAAGTTTGGATCTTCGCACGCTTCGATCAAAGCCTGGAACAACTTACCGCGCATACGGTAATCCATTTCCAGTTCTTTATGGTTAGTCTTGGCATCTTTGTTGTAGACGCCGTCATTGAACTTCAGAACGATTGGGAACGTACCGCTGATCTTCTGTTCCCAGATCGCTGTACATGGATACTTGCCGCCATCCAGAGGCTTCAAAGTCGCCGGATGAGGTTGACGCCAGTCGTTCAGCATCGTCTTCTTACGGCGTTGTTTTTCGTCTACTTCAAAAGCCATGATGGATCACCTTAATTAAAAAATTGAAATTCTGTGGTTATAAATGAGTCTTACAGTAAGATACTACTTTGCCCTGTATTCAGACATTGGAGTCTCTGTGAAGTGGGCGATGATTGCCTCTTTAAGCCATTCGCGATGACCTTCTTCACCATGCTCTATTTTTGGGAACAGGCCGGGTATCAGTTTAGCTAGCTTAATAGCTTTCTCGATTGTTTCTGGAGTAAAGTGATTACTCTCCAGAAGTTTGACCAAGTCGTCAACTTGCTTTTCCAATACGTTCATAGCCTATCCTTAAAGCATCTTTAAAAGACCAGTCTTGTCGAGACTGTTGTCCATGAAATTGATCGTGTTACGTACTCTGCTAACAGTAGTCGCTGAAGTCCACTTATTCTCCATGGCTATACCCTTAACCAGATTCTTAATCTTTACAGATGATGAGCGGAAGTTAGTTGACCGATCACCAAAGACTTGAATGGTAAGTTTATTAAAGGGCATGTAGTGAAGTTCATCACCACCGGTAAGTTTGGTATACCACTGAGTGTACGGCTTAAGTTTTCCTGTGTAGGACTCAAGCAACGTCAACCTGGCTGGGTTTTCAAAGACCGCCAGATCCACAACGTGGTGCGTCAATACAATACCTTTACCCTTAAACGAAGGCATCCCCACATCTGTTTTCTGAACCAGTTTATCAAACTGTTTATACAGTTCTTTAGCTGTTCTTTTAGAAAGCTCGTCGTAAGCTTTCTGAATATCTGTTTTGGGCTCTTTTAATTCAGCCAAAGGAAACTTAAACTTAAGGCTAAAATAAGTTGGGTAGTAAACAACCATCTGGATTGGTTTGGACTTACGAGCAGTCTCCATCCAGCGGGAAAGAATCTTAAGATCCTCGATTACATCTTTAATAAGCTGTTCCGAGGTAATGGTTGCTTTTTCTTCTTTGTCTTCATAAGCGTCATAAGCATTACGAATCAAGGTAAACAGATTAAACAAGACGACGTCGGAGTTACGAATGTTTGCCCCAGCGTCACCTAACTCAATACCAGAGGATGTGCCAATTGACATCCCCAGTGTACCGATTGCCCTCATGTAAATTCTCCTAATACATTCAAGGCTTCTTCTTTAGATACGCCAGCCTTTGTAAACGCTTCTTCAGCGACAGGCCAAACAACATCAACCAGATTATCCTTGGTAACCGAAACGCCTTCGTAAGAGTGTTCAGTAAAGAGTTCTTCTTCCACCAACTCACCTTCTGCTTTAAGGTTCTTTGCCTTAAAACCTAAGTGGGGGTACTCTCGCTCAAATACTGACAACACTGGGTTAACAATCTCGCTCCGACCACCTTTAACTCGAACCTGCCCAAAGAAAGGCATTTTCTTATCTTTGATGAACTGATGAAGATCTTTAACCAACTTCTCAGAAGTTATATCCGGTTTGACTGTTAAAGTCACATAAGGGTAGGCTTTCTTATTCTCCCAGAATGTGGCCGTGAATGTTTCTTTTTCTTGATCTATGTCTACGACAAATCCACCTTTAGGGTGTTCTTCGCCGTGAGCGATTCGATCGAACGAACCTGAGCTATGTACCATGCCCTCTACAGAAGGAATGTGGATGTGACCAGAAAGGATCAAGTACTTACAGATCGACTCCCATCGAGCACGAATATGCTTCTTGTCCATAGCGTGACCAGGAAGTTGATGTTCCCACGTTCCGTGGAATGCGATGACATCAACCTTCTCTAATTTGTGCTCTGCCAATACAGACAGAGCCCGTTCCCAGATTTCGTCAGGTGTCATTGATCCGAAGTTATCCGGGACACACATAACTGTTAATCCATTCAGTTCCGGGTAGTGCTGAATAGATAAGGTATCGACATAACGAAAGTCCATACCTTTTGGGGCTACTGTCTCGAAGTGTTTAACTTGTCCCCAGTCATGAGAATAAGTGCCTTCTAAAAAGATAACAGCAGTTTTACGTTCATAACACTCTTGCAAGAAATGATTGCCCCATTCCTTTAAACGGAAGAAATCTGGATTGTTGGTTTCTACCAAATGGTCCATCAGATCGCCACCTTTGATCACAAGATCGACCTGAGCCAAATCATGATCTTTGTAGTAAAACGTCGACATATTCCCAAGTACATGACGGGTGGGAGTGGTCGAATGCATCGTGTGGTGGTCTGAACTCCAAAGAATACGCATTTGGTAGAATCCCTTAATTAATTAACACTCGAACGGATTTTCTGGATCTGCTTTAGAACTGACACCGCCGCTGACGCTACTGGAACCATCTTTGGAAACAGAAACGCCAGTAGGAGCTGTACCGATCTTTTCTTCAACTTCATATTCACCCAGCGACAGATCGCTAAGGAATTGATACTCTTCACGGCTAACAGCGCCGCCGGTATGTTCGCGATAAAAGATTTCACGAGCACGGTTCAGATCTTCAACTTTGGTTTCACGCCCTTTACGCAGGATATCGCGAATGTAGTAGATCTTTTCCTCTTCTTGAGGAATGATGTTGAACTTCTTGAAGTATTCAGGATTGATCAAATCCCGATAGGTCAGACGTTTGGCTTTCAAACCAATGTCTTCATCTTTGAGAACGTCAGCCACTTCAAGGTTAGCGCTCATGTTATCCATTTTCAGGTTATCGTGAGCATTGCTGTGGATAACGTCAGAAGCACGACGCAGCAACTGACGATCTTCGTCGGTCAACTGGGTAGTGATCAAAGGTGGAACCAGAAGCACAGGAATAGCTTTACCGGTTTCTTCATCACGCTTAACAACCAATACCGCACGAGTACCGTTGTAGGTGAAGGAGTACCATTGAGCACTTGGGAAGTAGTTGATCCCGATGCTGTTACCCAGGGCGAAACCCAGCAGGTACTTTTGTACGAATTCTTTTTCTTCCAGCACGTGGCTGACGTTGAAAGGCAGATCAGCATCTGCGTTAGCCAGCATGTAGCGGCCATCCAGTTCACGGATATCCAGACTGTCGACCCAACCGAAGTCTTCCTTGATCTCCAGTTTTACGTGTGCTTCGTTCATCGCTTAAACCTCTCAGCAGTTAAAATTTTGTAATATTCGCCCGTTACAATGACTGTCTCAGCGATATCATACTTAATACCGTCCACAACAACCATCCCGGCAATGTTTAGATTGTAGTTGTTTGGCGACCCTTCGTGGTCTTGACGACCGGTCTCAATCACTACGTTATCAAACAGTTCTTCAAGGTAAGCCTTGAATTGATCCCGAGTTTGAGTAATCATCTCCTCAGGAATACTGGAATACTTTTGAAACAGGTAATAGAAACTGGGAACATCACCAATAATCTTTCCCTGGTTATTACGACTTACGAACCAGTAAGTAACGTGTCGGCTGATAGCACTTTCAACTGACTGAGTTTCCCAGCCCACTTTACTATCCAAAGTTCCTACGCAGAACCGTCCCATAAATAAACCCCTGATTAATAAAAAACCCTCCATAAGAAGACAAAAAAAAAATAACTAAGGAAGGGTGTTACCCCTTCCCTAGCAATATGATTGCTTTTGCAGTTACTCTTTAGTCAGACCTTCTTCTTCAGGAGGAATGTATGACTTCAAGTACTTGCCCTCAGCGCTGGTTATATCGAACATGCCTTTAGCGTGATGATGATTGATAGCCGCATGAGTCTTGTGAGAATCCACAATTTCCCGAAAGCTTAAACCAACCCCACCAACTGTATCAGTGTAATGAACGTGTTTCAGTTGCGCTTTGTCGTCCACTACTTCCAGATTCAGTACACCGTTCATCATTCGACGCCAGAAAAGGTTTTCTTCTTTAATACCAAAGTTCCAGTCGCTGAAATCACCAGCATAACCAGAAATCTCTTCGTCACGGTACATCTGTTGCAACACAGGGTGTGCCATGATGACATCCCGCATGCTACCTTCAGCACCTTGGATACCAGCAACACTACCAAGATAACCGATCGAGAATCGAGAAACATACTCGCCGTCATCTTTACAAAGCAAACGTTTACCCAACTCCCATGCCTTAGAAGACATAAAGTTATCGAAACCCTGCATGGTCTTGGCAGCTTGTTCTCCCAACCACCCACCGGCGTTCCTGAAGAGCGCTGTGGTGTTTTCAATGTAGTTGGAGTACTGTGCTATACCCTCATCAGTGAAACTACCGGAGATAGCGTAACTGAACGCGTTAGCGCTATTCAATGACATATTGCTCTCCTCTATGGTTGCAATTCAGTTTGAAGGAACAGTGTGTTCAAGTTCATCAAGTTTGTAGCAGATTGCCCTGCGTACTTACTTACCTTAAACGGAGAGTTCTTATCGAGAACCTGATGATGACCTAATGCACCGTATGCTTTAGCTTTGGATTCGTTATCCATAAGAAAGAGCACATACATTTGGTCGCCGTCAAAGTCAGCGCCATAAGGACCAATACTGAGAATAGAGATTTTGATACTCTCATCTTCCAGATCTCGGTTAACCCTTAAGAAGAAGCTACGACGACTGAGATACTCAATCGAAGGATTTCGGCCCGCTTGTACAATGCACTTGCGGTAATCTTCGATATCTTTAAAGAATGCATCAACTTCTGGAACGACTTCGTTGTGAGCCCGCACAATAAGCTGCGCCGCTTTAACTGGCGTATAACCCTTACGATACAGATAACTCTTGATCTCGTCCCCAAGGATCGGAACACACATCTTCCACGGCATGAGAATCTCATTCGCGTCGATGATCCCGGTCTTCGAAGTAATTACAGAACGGCCAGTACAAGGAACCGGTCCAGCACAAACGTGCTTGCGGTTAATGCCTTGTTTGTTGAACAGAGCTTTCGGGTTATTGGTTGTCCGATATTGGTCAGCCAATGCAACTAAGCTTTTACCAACGATGTCGATATTTCGCTGAATGTCTTTCTCAGTCAGCTTATACGAGTTAGTTGATTTCATTGTATCCGCAATTGCATGATACAATTTTGCTGTCTCTGGGTGATGCTGGTAAGTCAGAATGCCCTTACCTGATTTCTCCAGAATCATGCAGTACCGATTAGGTACTTTCATGTAGTCGCAGAAAGCAATTTCTTTATGACGACGATAGAAGTCTAAGGCGAGTTCGCCTTCCTTCTTATATTTGTTCCACCGTACACCTGGACCTACCAACAGATATTCCATGATTTGATCACAGTTATCGTAGAAGGTATTCAGGTTAATTTCAGTGATGCCGAGATGACCCAGCATTTGATTAATTGCAATGTTAGAACCATTACGATTCTTTCGCTGCGCTGCACGGTAAACAGGATCTAGGAAATACCGCGCTAATCCAATCTTTGGACTAGGAGCACCCACAATCATGTTGTTGAAAAACGTTGTAAAGAAACCGATGTTAACAAACTTCTTAACACCTTCTGGTTTACGCAACCAGATACGGCTGTCCTCACCTTGGTTAAGGAAGGTTTCAGCTTTAGATCCACAGATAGGACAAGTACGCCCACTGTTGATCAAATAGTTACCACGCATGGCTGGGTTACCACAACGGCACCGTGCCACCGTATCGAAAGAATTACCTTCGAACTCCATCCGAGTAATACGACTCAGTTCTTCACGATCTTCTTCCAGGTTAAAGTCGAAGTCATTCAGATAAACGTGTTCGAGGTTACTGATCGCGTGACTATAGTTGTAGTCTTCGAAATCAGGATACAACGGTTCGGAAAAACGTGGGTCATCTACCAGTGAAGTAGTAAGACGACTTGCGTAACCTTCGTACCATGGGATAGGGTTAAGCATTTGTTCGTTGTATTTGGTAAGTGCAGCAATTGCCAATTTGTTACTAGGAGTCAATGGTGGAAGTTGCATATAAACTCCAAAAAGACAAAAAAGGAACATAAAGGTTAGGTGGCCCGAAAGCCACCTAACCCCTATTATTTACAACACCGACTTATTAGCCGAACATGCCGCTGCCGATGAAGGCGCCCAGACCACCAGCACCCACGTTGCTGCCAACGGAGTACGAAGTTGCCAGACCGCCACCAGCCATGAACACGGCTTGCTGAGGACGGAACGAAGCCATGGAGTTGGCGACGGTCAGAGTACCCAGGCCTTTCATGGATTCGCCGATCACAGCCATCAACAGCGGATCCCAGATGCAGGATTGCGCGAAGGAGTTGATGTGCACGTTACCGTCGTATACCGACTGGTTCAGCTCCATACGGATTTTCTGGCAACGAGCTTTGTACTGGTCGTCAGTTGCGCCGTATTGGATTTGCAGGTAGTTCAGGACTTGTTGCAGGCCTTTCGGACCTTTCACATGACCCAGCAGCATTTCGTCGACTTCCAGGGTGGAGTGCTCTTTACCAGCAGCGCTCTTCGCCAGGCCGTTGACTACCAGCGTTTGGGTACGGTGCAAGGCAACCTTGTCCGAAGTCCAGCCGGTCTTCATTTCTTTGTTGCGGATCAGCAGTTCCGAGAACTTGTTCTTGGTGACTGCGTCCATTGCCGCGATCAGTGTTGCTTTGGCGTCGGCGGAGTCTTCGGAAGACAGAGCCAGCAGCCAGTTGTTGATCGGGGCATCGACACCGTTGGTCAGCAGGTTGCTACGGAACATGGCGTTCGAGGCAACGTTCTGACGGATCCACTGGTTCATCACATCGGTATCAGTGATGGACTTCGAATCCAGGATGGTGCGAGGACCGCTGTAAACGCCTTGCAGCAGTTGATCAACCCGAGCTTCCAGGTCAACCAGGTTACCGCGGGAACCGACGTTCAGACGACGCAGAGCTTCAGTGAACACGTGATCGGCGTTGGTAGCCATCAGAGTCCACAGGCCGATCATGTAAGGGATCACGCCTTGGTTGTAGTTCAGCATTTCGCCGGCGGCGGAGCTTTCCATGGTGATGACAGGCATCAGAGGACGGTAGTTGTTCGGGAACAGACCACCGCCACCGATCAGTGCTTGCATCGCTTCGACCGAGCTGGCGTTACCGCGGTTGGCAGCCAGGTTGGCGATGTGAGCGTTGTACGGCAGGCCGCACAGGGAAACGGTCGCCAGAGTACGAACGATTTCTTTCGAGTTCGATTGGATCGAAGCCGAAGAGTTCAGGTTGTTGATGGTAGCCAGAACGACTTCCATGTTCGCCGGGGACAGAGTATGACCACGGGTTACACGATCCTGAACAGCGTTGACACGGGCTTCAGCGAAACCGTCTTTACCGAACGGTTCTTTCGCGTCTTTCCATGGCGACGGAATCGGACGACCAGCTTTAGGGAACAGGCTGGTGGCCTTGACCATTACTGCGTTTTCCCACTGACCGGTCAGGTAGCTGGCGATCTTGGAGACGCGGTCTTTGGCATCGCCGGCTTCTGGATGGTTTAGCATCTCCATGTCCTGGACGACCAGGTTGATGATGTTGACTTCACGGACGCCGGAGGTTTCGCCGAGTTGCAGGAAGTGAGCTTTCAGGGCTTGTTGGACCTGTTCGTTCGCGTACTGCGTCGGAGTTACCGGGATGCTGATTTGCGAGCTGCCGCCGACACCGTTGTTCATACGGATTGGCTCGGAAGCGATGGTGATGTCTTTGTTCGAGAACAGAACGCCCTGAACCCAGTACGCCTTGCCGATGACGCGGTGGAACACGATGCCCGGCAGGATTGCCGAGATGCTGGCTGGCAGCGGATCGACGGTTGGCAGGATGGCGAGTTGGGCCGGCGGGGTAGTCGAGCTGTTCATTTGCTCGTAGTTCTTGCGGAGCAGCTCAAGAACTTGGTTTACTTCGAGGACGTTACGGTTATCCGAAGTCATCGAAAGGGAAGAGAAGAGAGCATCCAGTCCTTCGATGCCGGCGATGTTCTGAGTGCCGTTTTCGCTGTCCCAGTCTTGGCCAGTTTGGTTTTTAGCGGAACCGCGTTTTACACCTGTCATATCGAACTCCAAATATCTGAAAAAGGGTTTACTTGCTATAGCAAGAATCGCGTTGGTGTTTGCCTACACACAATAATCCTTCTTGCGATTCATACTGGTGATATAGGTCTCAAATTTTCTGGGTTCTCTAGCTTTGGGGCCTCTACCCCAAGGATGCTATAGTGACCCATTTGAAACATACACCAATTTTTCCTAAATCGCACAATCTAGCGCTCCAGGATTTCTCCCAGAGTTAAGTGTGTATATAATGGACCTTAATTTGGAAAACAATTTACTATGAGAGCTTTATCGTTTCCAAGAACATCGGAGATCAATTATCCCAGACTTAACTTCGCTGATCATGCCAACATGCGACGTCAGACGGAATTTAACCGAACTGCTTTCCTTGAGTGGGTAGACGCTCAACCTTTTAACGTCGAGAACGAGAACCTACTGGTAGGATTACTACAGCAGTTAAGTATTAATTCCGAATGGACTCTTGACTATGTTGTCAGTTACACCAAGTTCAAGGCACGGTCTTTGTGCACGACCTTTGGTGTTACCAACATCAACAGGGTTGGGGTAGCAATCGAGAACGGTTTCTATCGAAACAATACTCGAGAGCATTGGTGCTTGATCGAGAACTCCAAGCAATACAATTCTTCCACAGTTAAATTAAATGACCTGTGTCCTATCGTTCCTTTAGCCTCCACTGTGACTAGTCGTGGTTATTCCCATACCCTTACACGCAGCACAAAGGTCAGTAATACAATTACTGATTTGGCTATCATGGGATTGGACCTTGTTGAACTGGCCGTGGGCTGGTGGCTCTATCAGAGACTGAATCGTCAACGTAGTGCCGGACCCGCTGCTTATATAAGTCAGATCCCTTTGGTCAATGCTCAACTGATGCATAATCAATTGACTCCTATTAATATCCTTTACGAACACTTTATTAACGAGGCTAAGCTGGACAGCCTGTTAAGTACAGATCGGGTAATCTTCACCACTTCTAATGAAGACAATTACTTTAATAAATATCTGAAGTTCCTAACCGAATACTTCTTGAACCACCGGTTACAGAACTTTGAACATTTCCTTACGACTTTCCTTAGTCTTTATAATGAAGACTACACCAACTACGTCAGAGCTGGCAAGAATGCTTTGTTTGCTCAGACAATGTGGATTTGGGAACCTGCCTTATTAAAGCTGTATTCTTTGTATATCTTCTTCTGTAACAAGAATGGGTATCGTGTCACTGATCTGACTACACTGATCATTAAGACGCACAGGGAACGTGAGCAAGAGTACCGTAGACTGCCTGAGAGCTACTTTAAAGGCTGGTTTACTGAAATGGCTGATACAACCTTGTCTTTGGCAATGGAAAACGTAAGACAGTTATAAGTATACCAGAGTGGGCTTGCGCCCACTCTGGATATATGTCCGCCTATCAATCTTTTTTGACTTTCTCAAGATCACCGGTGCTGAAATTAAGATAAGATCCATTAGTAGGATCCATCTCAAGATCACCTTCAATATCTACCGGAACTAGTAGTAAGTCTTTTTCGCCATTACCCAAAGTAATACGAGTAATGTACCCTTCAAGATTAGACCAAGCTGTTACTTCTCGACCATGGGCGTCTGTAAAGGAGAAGTAAGTTTTGCGATCAGGACTAACCTTATAATACCAAAACTCATCTACTTCTGGTGTGTCAATACTGACCTGACACCCAGGTTCATTTTCATTGGGCATTATTTTAAAAGGAACGCGATAAAACCCTAAAGGGCCTTTCTTAATTAAATTGTTAGCATAGGTAATCAAGTGTCTACCTTCTTACCTTTAACAAAGTGCCAGAAAGAGCTATCGTTTTTAATCGAGAATTCTTCCAGTGTTGCCTCTGTTTTATCGTCAGAGAAGAACGCATCCCTGACAATAGAGTCACTATCAAAGTAGATAACCACTTTACGACCAGTGGCGTCAAATGTGATTAACGGGTAGCACTGGTCGAAGGTAACTTCTACTTCATCATTTGCCGGCTTAACATGGAGAACAACAAGACTAGCGTCCCAACTCTCATCAACAACTGGATCACCGAAACTATCGGGAGTAAAATGTGGAACATCAACATAGTAACCGTGAGGACCTTTCTTAATTGCAATTGCGTTCATAAATAAACTACCCGTGGGTTATTCGGATAACCTTTTGGAGTTGGTCGAGTTCTTGTGCGTAAAAACAAAAACCTTTACTGATACCAGGAGGGAACTGAACATAAGCAAACTTATTCACCGTTAGCGAATCAAGTTCAATTTGTTTAAACTTTTTGAACATTTTATCTTTTGGGTTATTAAAAGCGTCAACATTAGCCGCAATCTTTAATCCAGTTTCTTCATGAATACAGAAAACGTATCCGGAGTCTTTGTTGATAACTAACTCAACTTTACTAGCCTCCAATTTGTACACATGATTAAACATGTCTTCAGAAATGGTAATCTCCGGGATTTCCAAACAGGCCTGATCTTTAATGAAGTCAAGTAACCACTCCATTTGAGTCGGGCACTTAATACGGAATACAAACTCAGAGAAGTTGTAACGAGTGTTGACTTTAAAGTCAGTCAACACATCCAGATGATTAGGACGATCCAAATCAGTAAAGTAAGCAGCGACCGGAAACATCTCACAATCTTTAAGATAGAGTTCTGGTTTATTGCCAACTACAGCAAACTGGTTACCGCTAGGGGTGTGTATGAAAAGGTAAACCCCCTCTTCGGGGGAGTGCATCACCGTTTCTTTAGAACTACGCATATTAACCTCAATGTTCGTCAGAGACCAACCGGGTAGATTTAGCATTAAGAATGAAAAGTCCCAATGACTCAAGAATCGCATAAATAGAACGCAAATTCTGAGTGATCAGACCCCTTACATCAACATGTGGTAAGAATTCTTTTGGAACCCCACCCATACTTTCGATCATATCCGTCGGTACGTATATAGATGTAAGACCTTTCTTATCTCCTAAGAACTTCTGAGCAACTGCTTTAAAGTTCTCGTCCTCAATGCCATCATAAAACTTTTGTAGCTTTTTCTTGCCATCCAGATCCAAACTCACTTTGTAAGCTTTATAAGGAAGTTCTGGAGCAGCTCCATATTTAACACTGAGCAGTTGTTCCCACAGCTCGTGATAATAATAGATAGAAGACTCAGGGTTCTTGTAAACCTCTTTATCTTTTACGTTGTTCTTAGTCAACCACCGCCAACCACCTTGAGTAATGTCATCGTGCAGGGCTCTTTCGATGTCAGCCACCTCTTTTAATAAGGTAGGTGCATCTAACTGAGTCCGTCCGTACAACGCATCCAAAACGCGTCTCATGAGGTTACCGGTAAACTTACGAACAAGCTCTGCAATTTTGATACCCCGAATGTGAACACCTTTCTGTTCCAACTCAGGTTCCATTTCTCCGGTTTCTTTATTCTTGTTCAGAATACCTTCCACCATGAGCTGCAAAGCGTAATAGTGTTTCGACATAGACGTTGTTACATACGAACCGAATAAGTACTCGTTCTTCATGTTCAAACGGTTCATGTAGCGGTCGGCAACGTTCATGTTCTTACTTAAACGAGCATGCTGGTCAACAGCAATCGAACGAATGAAGTAAGTCAATACACCGTTGAATCGTAATGCAACTTCTGGATCTGTTGCATAGTCACTGATAACCATGTCCACACTGTAGATCACGGAGTCAGTGTCAGAGGTCATCACACTTTCACGAACAATCTCTTTAACGTCGAAGATACCAGTTGGCGGAATCTCGGACTTAAAGAACGCCCTCAAGAACTTCTCCCAACGTTTCTCAACAGTCAGGTGATGATGGTTCAAGTGGTTGATCGTTAATTCGTTAGCTTTGGTCCCCAGTTTAGTAATTGCAAGAATCTTGTAATCACTGTTAGCCGGTTTACCAAAGTCAGAAGCAACAGCACCTTCTGGAAGTTCTGGGATTTCACACCAGTCATTAAAGAAGCGCTTCATTAACTCAGGGTTCGTTACATACAAACCACGTAAGTCAAGAGTACAAAGAAGAACGGTTAATTCAAGTGGAGTCAACCCATTAAGGAATAAACGAATCGCACCCAATTTAGTTTTGTTGTTAAAGTAGTAACTGGCGCAATGTGTAACCATGTCCATGACTTGGTCAACAGTCGCATAGTTCATTCCGAACTCATCAATTACTTCTTGAACAAGCTCTTGGTCGGCATAATGCAATTGAGCCAAGAACCCTTCTAATGTCTTGTTGTAAGACAGTAGTAGACGGTTACCCGTAATCAAGCGTTCGTTAATCAAGTTAGCTGTCGAGGTCAAAGCTCGGCAAGTGCTTGTCAACGAAGTGTGACCAGACTGGTTAAACAAAGGTGTGCCGGAAGACGACATACCGCCAGACTGGGCGTTGTTAAAGATTTTCAAAGCATTCTGAATTTCGTGGAATGCTTTCATTGCCGATTTATCACCGGCATCCTTAGCGGATTGCTTCTTTCCTTTATAAAGACGACGATCGTCAATAAAGAGTTCTGTACCGATCGCGTTGATCGATTGTTCATCATCGGTATGGGTGTAAGCAACCAATGAAGGTGATAGGTGATAATTGTTTTGAGCTACCGTGTTAAAGAACTCACGAGTACTCAAGATCATCGGAACCCGATCACCGTACTTGTTTTTCTTGAATACTTTAAACCCAGCTTCTTTAAATCCGTTCTCATTTGGAACGAAGTATTGTGACATTAACTCAAGAAGATAATGATAATCCCAATCGTAGATAACCGAAAGGAATTTAGCTGCTTGGTAATGGTACGCTTTCAAGAAGTTTTTGTTGCTTTTATATGTCTTTTCAATAAACGGTGAAATATGATCCTTGGGATCAATCTTTACAGCTTCCATAGATAAGACTTCCAAATTCTGCATTCAAATAGAAAAAAAATAAACACAACCAAAAAATAAAAACTACACCCACACCTCCTAACTAATAGGAGGCGTGGTATAGGAAAACTTACTTCACGTCATCAACGTACGTGTAGTTGGCACCCATGTCCTTAAAGAACTTGGCAAAGGGCGCGTCCATCTTCTCTTCAAAGTTCACAATGACGTACGTACGGGTACGGGATTTAACGGTACGGTACGTGTCTTCATTGATCCATGGAACGCCGATGACTTCCATCTTGTCGTTGACGTTACGAATGGCAAAGTACTGATAAATGCTAGGATCATCGACCCCGCCCACTTTGTCCTTGAAGTAAGCAAACAGGTTGGCGTGCTTGGACGCCAATTCCTGGTCCATAAACAATGCAGCTTGGTAACTCATCAACCCGGTGATGATGGTAGCGCCTTTACGGGCATCGCCATTTATACCGTTGACCACCAACTGAAAGTCGATGGTGTCGTTTACCATTGGATTAATGGCCATAAAAACCTCTAGGTAAAAGTGACTACGATTTTGATTAAGGGAAGAATGTAGTTAGTCCCACCCACTCGTGTGATTGCCCCCGGAACATCACTGACACTGGCGCTCTTTACGACTCCATAGTCATAATGATCGAACAGAATATCCGTGAGTACCGTATCCTCATTAAATGGCTCGCCGCTCATCAGCTGGGTAAGATGTTCACCCAGAGTTTGCTTAAACCAATTAAACCCATGAGTTATGTTTGGGTCATCAGCAAAATCGTTTTCATCTAACCTAGGTTTAAGGTGAGTTACCACCGCCGAATAATCCACCGATAGCAGATAATTCAAACCCATGATTAAGGCTCTTCAAAACTGATGATGATGGTCAACATGACTTGGTTAACTACAATGTTGCTGACCTTGATGTTAGTCTTGTTCAGGACGACCTGTTTCATTGTCATCATTGTGTTAAAGAAATCGTTAACCAGCTTGTCATTCTCCGATTGAATCGGATGAGTAAACTGCTCTACCAACGGAAAGTTCATCTCGTGAGAAATACCGAGTGCTGTAAACAGCCCTTGATACATTCCCAGTAACTGCTGAACATCCGTCAGTTGGGGTACAGGAACGTTATGGGTAAACGTCTTCATTGTCTAGCTCCAGCATAATCGCGTAAGAATAGGTTACCCAACGAATCAGTCTGTTTTGCAAACTGTAGGTTCTGATTTGCTGAGCGACTAAAATAATGTCGTAGCTGATGTCGTTCCAAAGGAGCTGGGCTGTGATCTCGTCCAAATCCAATTCACTGAAGATAACCTCTCGGGTAATATCCTCGAACAGCTCATTATGTCGCCATAGTGTTATCAAGCCAGCGATAATGGCTTCAATCTCAGGGTCCGTGAAGTCGTAGACCTTAAACTTCTGCCTCATCGCTGGAAACTGAATTGTCGTAGTGATACTCATGGAACTCCTCCGTATTAATTCCCAACAATAAATCGCCTGTTGGAAGAACCCGGTAAATCACTGGATGTTCCAAAGCTGACCGGGGTGTTAGTTTGGTGACCTCAGTATTAATGTAACTGTTGACGTCAGTGGTCAACTCCTGCAAGTCTTCAGGTAATAGATAGTACCCGGCAGGACGTCTGTCGAATATCTCATCACCTAAATCAAACCCTTTACTACAGGCTGCGTATTGATCAATCCCCAATTGAACAACACCATTGGTAATAACCGGTAGCAATTCTTTTCTGGCTTGTCTAGTAACGATCCCGCCAACTTCTGCTCGGATCCGTTTGAACAAGGGTTGCAAGTCGATCTGATAGTACCGGTATTCGCCGGGCGGTCTCAGAATGATGGACATGTGTAAGTTCATTGATCATATCCAGTCCAGGGTTATCACTAACAAGGGTGGTGACGTCAACGTCACTGTCCTGTTTAGGAATACCCTTGTCGTACATATTTACAAAGGTAGCGTCCAAGTCCATTGCAATATGGGCTTTGTGGAAACCTTTGCCGATCAGTTTAAATTCAACCTTGATGACTAAACGAGGATCCCAGCCGGCCTGTTTAGCACCGGCCCGGATCTGAGTAAGGAAAGTTTGGAACAGCTGCTCACCACCCATAACCTCGTAATCGTTTTCCATTACTTCCAAGAGGTTCCCTACCTCGGTGTTTTCAGTGGCCGGGAAATTATAAACGTCCACGGCCACACGGATTAACTCGCAGATCAAATGTTCCTTGACTGATTTTTCGAGATCCCTGGGGCCGACCAATGTACTTGCCAAATACACCACATCGAAATTGTTCATGTTTCCCTCTATTAATAGGTAAAGGTAAAGAACAGCAACTTATTGTTTCGTCCCATTGCCTTTACTTCAACAAACGCGTTCGTTGGAACACAGACTGTCGCCGATGCCAACGTTTCCTCCAAACCAGGAATCATGCCAAAACGACCACGGCTCGTGCCTCGTTCTTTGATGTTGCTGTAACCAAGACTGGTCAAACAGCTAATAACATCAGAACGGTCCACACGATGCTCTAAGACCTTTTTGTCATTTCCTAAGGATCTGTAAAGGGTATACTGACTTATGTCAACAGAGAAGCTCATGCTCACGTTAAACCCCTATCTTTAGTATTTGCTAACATATAAATGGTTCGCTGGTTAAAAATAAGGGTTTACTCGAATATATCGATTGTTAGGATTATTCCGTCCTTATCAATCTTCTTAATTACTACAGGGGCTTCTTCGTCAAATCCAGCCAGTACCGTAGTAACCAGTTCTTCGAGACCGGGATTAACAGAATGTCTCCGGAAACTCTTACTCATGGATTCCCTAACACGTTCGGCTTCGGGAAAGTTGTTGAATCCTTTCTTTAAGAGCAGAATATGAATATCATCCACATTAGGTCTTATCCTTCCCATCAAACTAATGCTAGCGAAATGATTTAGATTAACTAACGTTTTTCTTCTCATATCACCAAATTTCTCAAAAACATAATAAACCCTTAGGTAGGAGCAATTGCTCCTACCTAAGGTATTTACCAGATGGCTTTGGTTACATCACCAGGCCAAAGGCGTTGGTAGCGCTACCAGGTTTCAGCGGTTCTTGCTTGACGTAGTCGACAACAACCTTGGCTTTGTCTTCGTCGATGCTTTCCATTTCTTCTTTCAGAAGAGCCAGTGCATCGCCGTGGTCCAGGGTCACGTGGAGTTCGGTCAGACCTTCTGGCAGGTTCAGTTCTGGATTGAACACGCCGGTAGTACGATAAACGGAACCCATGAAAGTAGGTTTAACGTCATCGCTGTTCTTGAACAGACTGGCTACCGCAACAGGAGGTTTGCCTTTATGTTCGGCTTTGTTGTTCTGGTCGTAAAAAGTAATACGGCTCAGAGCAGGAGGAACCTTGCCGCCGGCGGAGTAACGGAAAAGACGTTTGATGTCTTCGTAGTCGATCTCGCCGTTACCTTCATCGAACAGCATGCTGGCCAGGTTCATCGAGATAACCATCTCGCGGTTGACTTCGCCACGGCTCTTGTCTTCGGTATGCAGCGTCTCAGTGTAGCAGATTGGCGCATCCAGCATGTCAGTAGCAGTTTGGTTAGCAAAGCTTTGCAGACCTGTTACCGACAGCTCTTTCTCGATCATCGACGTATGGTCGGAACCGAGCATCAGAATTGCGATCTGGCCGTCAGCGATAAGAGCGCGAGCCAGCAGGATAGCAAAAGTACTACCACTACCGCCGGCGGTGTTGGAAACGATGATGTTGTAACGACCAGCTTTGTGTTTCTTCAAAACAGCTTCGATGAAAGGAATGCCCTTTTCGAAGTTCTTTGCACGGTCTTTACCAGAACCGAAAGTGTTTTCAGTACGTTCGATAACGAATGCACCGTCGCCGGTGTTCTTGTCACTGGTGTCCAGACCAATGATACGAGCATTTTTGTTGACGAGGGTTTTGGCGCCTTTCAACAGCTCGGAGCAGATGTTAATACCTGCACCACCACAAGCCCAGTAAGTCAGAGCGGAGAATTTGGTTTCGGTTTTAGCAGCTTCTTTAGCCATTTTTCAGAACTCTTCTGTTACATGGGAATTAAGTAAAGCAACATTTTCTGCTTCACTATAAGAATAATTTAGGTTTGAAATCTTCTAGCAGGTTTTGATAAAAAGAACCCCGGTTACAAAGGAGGAGGGAAACATAGTAACCGGGGTTTGTCCAGAAGACCAATAGCCTGTAAAGTGATACAACCTAGGGCTAGCTGCGGATGAGGGGAACGCGGCCAGACTTTCGGTATAGTATCCCCTACCAGTTAAAGAAAAAACATAATAGAAACTAATCCCCCTACCCGTGAAGGTAGGGGGATTAATTAAGGTGGAAGTTTTGTAGGCAACTCTGCATCCAGGAGTGGTTTGACGATTTCCATTTCAGCTGAGGTGTGGGTGTCTAACTTCCTAACCTACCCACGAAAGGAGCGACATGACTGTGAAATGGGAGACTAAACCCACGAGGTTCACATACAATGCCTTACTCCCCCGTTTTGTTGATGATTCTTTTGATCTTGTCCAAGCGATCGTCCGGAGAAAGATCTTCTTCATTTCTCAAAGCAGTGACCAGATCATCCAGGGTTTTAGCGTGAGCTGCTTCTTTGGTAAAGTAAAGTAGCTCAATGTTTTCAGGGTCCTCTTCACTCCACCGTTGAATGTAGTCGCCCCCGCTGTTAACATCCAGCTTGCAAGCACCGCGGATTGCTTGTTCAGCCGTACCGCCGATAGCCAATACACCTTCACCGTAAATACAACCACTACCAATACCAACCGGCATGTTGTTAGTTACGAAGTCAATGAGAGGAGGACCGCTTTCCATCTCGTAATGGCTCCAGGTGATACTGACACCATCGCCAATTACGCAAAGAAGTTGACACGTACCCAGATCGGCCGGTGCTTTGTCGCTAAGCGAAATACCTTTACGGAGCATAGGTAGCATCCGTTCAAAGCTTTCAATCTTACCGGCGTAACCGATTGCTTTGACTCGTTGATCTCCAATCAGCCACTTTTCATCTTTGAGCGGAAGGAAGATTTTCTTAAAGTTACTTAAACGTGCTCTGCTGCCAGTAACGGCAAGAGAATCTGAGCACATTGTTTTTCCGTCATAGCAGACAGTTGTCATTGCGATTCCTTATAAAGTTTCAAGACATCGTTGAACAGAATTTCGTCTCCTGGGTATATGCCTCTCTGATACATGGTCGCTACACGCGGATCATTCTTATCATTAAGCCAATAAGGAACCAGGAAAAGATATTTACTAGGGTCTTTGCAAATCAGGATAAATGGAATACCACCTCCACCTCTCCATTTACGATCCACCTCCACCCATTTTTCATCATCAATTTCTGATAGGATGTCAGTGTGTAAAAGTAACTCAGTAACTTCAAGACCTACCCTGGTAGTGGGTCTGCTAAGCAGGTCTTCATCAATTTCATCACTGATGCGGTCACTGAGCCCTGGAGCAGTTCGGTGCTTACGAATTCGGACTTCTGCGACGTCATACCAGGAATAAAGAAAGTCTGGATGTTTTGGAACTATCGTGATTTCTACCTGAGGTTTATCATCACCTTGTTCTTGTAGCAGTCTGGAGTATGTACCCCAATAACCACAATAACGAAATAGGTTACCGTTGTTACTTTTGATCCCCATCTTTTTCTTCCTTCTTCTCTTCGGTAGGAGTTTCTACCACAGGACGAACACTGCGCACTTCTGGAATGGGAGGGAGTTCCCAGATTTGCAAATCGCCGCCGGTGTAGGCACAGAACTTAATAGCAGCTCGTACACCTCTTTCAGCTTGGTTATTTTTACTATGATCAATTACCGCTAAAGCAAACGGAGTACCTGTGCCAACACAGACAGGTACTTCTGCCGGAAAGGAGTGATAGGTTTGAACACCGTTATTCATGTAACCGCTAAAGATAACAGAAGTAGCATCTTCCATTACCAGCAAAGCATCAAACTCCATGTAACTGGAGGCTGAGAAAGCAGTCTTGTGAGTCAGGCCTTCATTGAGACCCTCTCGGATGTATTCGATAGAACTCGGATCACCTGCAATGCCGAACGCCAGAACACGACGTCCATTGTAATCCCAGTACTCGCCTTCTTCGGGGGTATGAACCTTTTTAGCGATGTTGGTGACAATGAAGTTTTCACCAGCAGTGGCTTGGCTATCACTTACCAGTGACTTACCATCAAAACAAACTGTAGTCATATCTCCCCTTCCCCTTCTACCCAATTAGATTTAAATAACGTATAAACATTATCGCTCAGTATCAATCTAGTAATGTAGGTTTATAATCTATTAGCCTTTTTGCTCCCTTCCGCCCTAAGAAGCGATATAGACCCCTTACCCCTTTCCCTTACAGGAAAAGGTTTATGAAATATATAATTAGTAAAACAATTCAAAAACACTACCATATTAATTGGGGCTACGCCCCATTACAGCTAGGGTGGTTAATTTCATTAACTAGTTAGTAATCCTCCCCCGAATAATCCTTATTCCGTTCCGTCTCCCGAAGGGATACTCCACTACATAAGTCTTATTCTCACCCCCTCCTTAGAAAAACTAATTGCGAAGGTAAGACATACAATTACATTCAGTTGAGAATAAATTCAAAGGAATGTTATGACACAAAAATTCTTAAGGTACTGGACCCTTTCCAGTAGAGGAAGTTTATCATGAGTAATCCTGTTGATTACGCCATTGCGAGGGCTCAGAGTTGCGACATTGACGAGTACCTCTTAAAGCTGGCGTTTGAAAACCCTAATGCGAATTTTCAGGGTAACTGGTACGGTCAAGGTAACCTGACCACTGTTGCTCAAGGTATTCGTGAACAAGTTATCCACCGCACTGTTCTTCCTGCTTGTCAGGTTAACGGCGGTAAAACTGAATACCTGGATCTCAGTAACTCCAGCATGCGTTCTTTAGGGAATGGTGTTGTAGAGATCAATGTTGATGATGTCACTACTCGTGGCGCTAAGATCATCAGTGTCAGTGAAGTGTATCAAGGGACCATGCAATCAGCCATTGGTCAACTAGGTCCGGCGCTGAATGAAAATGGTAACTGTGGTCAGGGTGTCATCAACGACATGATGCAAGGCATGCTTAGCGGACTCACCAGTAGCCGTTCTATGCCGATCACTTTTAATGACTGCCATATGACAGGCAACAACTGCTTTGTCATCTTTGGTATGAACGTTGGTACGTATTCCCTGAGTGCTAAAGTTATCATGGAGTACGACGAAGGTTTAAGCAGTATCCATACTCACCATTACGAAGAATTTGCTGACTTGGTAGAACACGCGGTTAAAGCGTATATCTATCGTGTTTGCAAACGACCTGTTAGTGAGGCCCTTTACCGTTCCGGTGTTCCTTTGGAAGATATCCAAAACGATATCGCTGAATACAAGGACTCTTGGAAAGATTACATCGATTACCTCAAGAAGGAATGGCGACCTCGTATGGCCTGGAGTGACAAAGAACTTGTCTACAACGGTGTCCGTATGACTGTCCCTCGCCGGATGTAATCAGGAGAGAACCAATGCAGCTGTTACCAGCACCAGAAAACTTGCTTGAATGCCCTTTTGAACCAACGTTCAATCTGTTCGATACACTTTCCGACCACAACCGTGATTACATGCAGTCTTTTGAAGACGACGCACTTTCTACGGTTGAAGGTATGGAGGCTTTACTTCAAGGTGTAAACTTTGAATCCAGTAAAGCCATCCTTACTGTCTTTGATCGCTTTTCTGACTTCCTGGATATTAATCCCAAATGGGCTCTTAATCTTCACAAGTACGTCTACAACTTCATTACCCGCAAAGTAGGCATTACAGACCACATGGCTTTCTTCGGAAGTCCTTATCTAGGTCTGGAAAAGATTACCTTTACCACAGCTGACCGTAACCAGTGGTTTAAGGAAATCTTCGATTGCGATGAAGATGAACTTCGAGAAAACCTGCATGCCTGTTCTGCCATCAAGAAAGAATGGGCGGTAGTAGGTGATGCGTTTAACATGACTGTTCCTTATCTCCTTCACCGGATTCTTAAGAGCAAGCTAGATGAGCGCACCAAACATCAAGCGATGGTAGACGTCGTTTCGATGTACCACTACAAATGCTTGACCAGTATCATCCATAACGACTATCCCTTTATCGCTCGCAAATCCGTTGTGCTTGAGACTTACAACCGACTCAGCCTCAAGTATGACATCAAGCGGTACAAGAGCTGGAGAGCGCTCATAGAGGCTCGAGCAGAGTACATCATCAATCCCAAGACAGGTATTCATTACGAAGCCTTCGCCAAGATGGATGATGACAAGAAAATTGTTTATATGGTCGGTGATATTCAGAACCGGTTGCGTCGGGCTATTAACGACATCAACAAAGTCTTCCATGACGTTAAGAACAAAACTAACCTCGTGGCGGTAGAAGGTTCTCATGTAACACTTTCTGATGAGTTGACTGTAAAGTCTATTTCTAAAGAAGTTAACCAACACATCAACTACCTCGATCGAATTCTTACTGAGGAAACATCCTTTTACAAGGAAGAACTTGTAGAGTTCGCAACAGGCGTGTTGGAAAACGTTCGACTGGATATGCTTAACCAAGTGCTTCGTGAATTTCCGGGTCGTTTCAATAACCCCAAGTTTCCCGAGTACAAAAAGTTTGCAGAGACGGTCGTTTTACATATGTTTGAATACCTGCATGCCAATGGTATCAAGAAGACCAAAATTTACAACGTGCTCACAAAGATGCGTGGTGCGTACGGATCTAGTCGTAGTAGCAACGACCAGGTAAAGATTATCCGGGAATTGGGCGATCAAATCGTTATCGATATTACCGGACGCAATACCCCTCAATGGGTTTTGGGCGTTCGTACGGCGTTTAGCTTGTACATCGTCCTTCGTGTCATTTCGAAAGATTACTTTCAATAACTAACTGTTACACGGGGATTTACCATGAGCAATGTAGAAAAAGCACCAGTAAACGTTTTGAAGCAATCCGACAAGAACGTTCTGGTCGAAACCTCGATGGTGGTGAAGGGCGTTACTGAATCACTCCTTGCCGTTACCACTCTCGATGCAGACTCCGCTCCGGATCTGGACACCGCGCGTTATTACGTGAGTCCAACCATTGCCAACGTCGCAATGGCCGACATCAGCTCCGGCGCCGACCTGCTCACCACCTTCCAGGGTCGTACCAAAGCCGAAATGGTCGACTTCCTGGGCAAGAACCGTAAGTAACTGTCATGAAGGTAAATACGCCAGAAGTTCTGCTAGTTAGTATTTCCTTTGTCATGATGCGGGTTAACCTAGAAGCAGGTGGTTCTACTAAGCCAGCTTATGTAGTAGGTACTCGAGAAGTTACAGAAGAGAAAGTCCATCTTCCCTTCAACTTCGAGCGTAAAGATAACCGGTGGTATGTGACGTTGGAAGAAGCAGGTGACGTATTTACCAAGCTGACCAACGGCCAGACCATTCCGGATGAACTTAAAGGTAAAACTTTAAGCGAGATGGAAGAAGTCGTACTTGCGGTTTAAATGACATACTACCTCCTAGCCCCGCAAGGGCTAGGAGGTAGGTGTTATGCACGTCTTCTTTGTAACTGTCTTTTGTTGCGTTCGACTTTGGCGTCGTCAATGATGCTATCCACTGTCATAAGCTTAGCTTGTTCTGGTGGGAGTATCTTCGCCAGTTTACGGATCTCTACTTCCAACCTCAATGCAAGCAGGTTGTCATTCGTCACCATAAGCTCCTCAGTAAGCTTGTTGACCTTATCCCTGACCTTAGCTAGGAATTGAATCACATGAGGCTCAGCGGTGTCCTCCTTGACCCCATTGCTGACATTTAGAAGGTTCTGTGTCTCGGTCAAAGCAATACCCGGAGGTACACCATACAGAGACTTGTTCATGCCCAACTTAATGAACCAGTAACTGAGTAGCCACGAAATTACCAAGTCATCGTGTGCCTTGCTATCGTGGTCGATTCGATCAGCTTTAGTCCGCAGGTTAATAAGCTCATCGGCAAGCTTAGGATAATTCAATCCATAACCTGTGTTACCTACCGCCTCAATAACCAACCCGTAAAGAGTCTTACGAGTGTTAGCATTGGTAACAAAACCGAAGTGCTGTTTAAAACGAAGGTAGAAGTTTTTATCACGAGACCCAAACGAGGTACGACGAACTTCTTCGTATTCTTTCTCGTGGGAAACGGTGTCTTGATAAACTTGGTTGTAAATGCGCGTAAATGGATCCATCCCTTTAGCAGGGAGAATAACCAACAAGCTATCGATCATGTGGTGAGCATAGTTACGCTCAATGACCAACAGGCTGTTCTTAATCACATCCAGCAAATCGACCAGAATGTTAGTCACGTTATCCAAGAAGGTTAACGCGTAGCGACCTACCCCAATTACTTTACCCGTCCTGATGCTTCGGATAACGATGGTGCAGGCGTCTTTGTTGATAGCGGAAGAGGTATCGCAACCTATTAAGAAAAAGTCGTTATGTTCTTTCTTGCTCATCTCAGCTAATTCAGCTTGAGTCACAAAGAAGTCCATATACAAATTGCTGTCCTTGTATTCCTTACTCCAGACAACAGGCCTCTTCATCTTGTTAATGGCTTCTCGAGTAATGTCGTCGAACAAACGGTTTTCACCATCTTCAACCCACATTAGCAGCAAGTCGATCTTAGCCTTAGCCAAGCTCAAGCCCAGTTCGTCAATTACACGCTTAACCCAGTTCTTGTCTTTACCGAGTTGCATGTAGTTGTAGATCATACTAACCGTAGGAGACGTGGTCTCTTTTGGAGAGGCTTTGATCAAACGATATTTCAGATGAGATTCACCGAACGAGTCAAAGAAGCTTTCACGCCACTCAGTAGCGTTCATCAGTTTCTTGAACATGTAATCACCACTTGGATGCAGAGTGGTGTTAGGAGTAGTAATGTGGTTAATACCGTAAGGCAAACCAGCGTCACGGCAGTTAGCCATTTCTGTCAGAGCAGATGGAGCGCAGCCGTCGATAATGGCATCAATAAAACCAATGTAACTGGATTCGTCATAGTTGGTAGTACCAACCCGTAGACCACGACCCAAGTCACCTGCTGCATCACGTCCTTGTTGCGGAACGTTTACATACAGGGTATTGATCTTGTCTTCACCAAACGCTTTGTAAGTAAGGGATGTACCAGCGTCCTTGTCCTTATAGGTCGAGTTAACCAAGTACTGAGGAATACTGTTACGAATCGTTTTAATGGCGTTAATGAACTGAGCCCTGTTGTCACTCTTCAGGGTAATCAAGTGAGACGTGTAACCACGACCCATGATGTACGTCAGCCAGAAGTTAACTACTTGAACAGCCACGGTGTTGTGAGTAACCATGAAATCGTCGGTAACGTACAGATGTTCTTGTGCGTCAATTTCGATACAGGTGCATTCATCTTCACCGGTGTATTTGATCTCTTTGATGAACAAAGCATTCGTCTCATGAGAAGGACGAACTTTATTCGAATAACGGAAATGGTTAACTTCTTCAGGGAGAGTTACCAAAATACCGTTTTGATGCAACTTAGCAGTACCGCCCAAGCTTCTTGCCACGTATTGTAGCTGAGTTCTTAGGGTGCCTTGTGCAGGGATGTAAACGTTATGCTCTTGCACTTTACCTTTATAGTCACCAAACGCCTGTAGCAAGCTTTGGCGATCTTCCAGGCTACCTTCTAGGTAGGTTGCAGGAACACCGTACGTTTTATCGAAAGTAATCGGAAGACCGTCCTCTCGTTTAATCTTAGTACCTTGTTCATCTTCAACAATCATCATCCCTTTAGGAACGTTATCGCGAAGATGTTTAACTTGAGCCGGATTTAAATTATCCAACAATAGGTTATCACCCTGATTACGGGCAATAGCCATCAGACCCATGACGTATGGATCAATCAAGTGAGTTTGTTTAGGTCCGTCCTCAGGAGTCACCAGAGGTAATTGAAGATGGGCTCCTTGCTTGCGTAACAGAATCATATCAGCAGTGCTGTAATCGCCCCACAGACCTCTTCCGTTAATGGAATCAAGAGAGTTCTTGGCTGTCCACAAATGTTCTGGCCCGGCTTCAGTTTTACGACCGTCGCTACAGATAACTCGGTACAGACGTTTCTTCCCTTGAGGGTGAACACCAATTACCATAGCTTCTTTACCTTCACGATCAATGATGTAATCACCGATCTTCAGGTCACCGATCTTTTTCCACTTATCATCAGGGGTCGTGTTATTCTTATCAGACTTAACTCGAACCTTAGATTTATTGCTCTGCAACTTACCTTGCTGGCGAGGCATGATCATGTAAGTGGTAACGTGGTTTAGATAGGACCACATGAAACTAATGTTACCCCGGTTGGCCATGAAAGCACGAGTGGGGTTAAGACGACAGATTTCACGAAGGAAGTACCAGAAGTTAGTCCGACATTCCTCAGAGATCATAGTCTCTTGTTCAGAAGTTAAGTCTTCTGCATAAGGATCAACACCTTGCAACAACGGATTGTTAAGCTGCAAGATAAAGTAATAGTTTTTAATGTTTTGCAAACGAAAGATTTCAGCAGTGCGAATAAAGCTCTCGTTTCTAGTAGTCAGGTCAGGAGCTGCTTGATACTTGTGAAAGTCTTTGAGGAACCGTACCGTCTTAATAGCCCACAGACTGTCTTCGTTATAGTGGGCTAGCAATGTCTCATCTTCAGAACGCGCTTCAAAGTTAACACGGTTCTTAAAGTCATCAATCAGTTCTTTGGGTAAGTTGTTAGACCCCAAATGTTCAACCAAACGTTTAGCAAACGCTAGGTTTTCAGAATCAGTTGTTTCCATAATGAAAATTCCAACTCGTTAAAGAAAGCCTATCCCTGACCACTGGTCAGGGATAGGTAACTATAAGATTTACTTCGCAACCACAGTGACACCTGTTTCAGCCAGTTGCCATTCAACACCATTGACCTGACGAGCAACCCACTGTACCAGCCAAGTCTGACCCGCTTGCAGTTCGATGGAGATGAAGTTGTCCTTGTTCCAATCTTCGATGCTGTATAGCCAACGTTGACCGGTGACAGGATGAACCATGTAGTAATGCGTCGGATCTGGAGCCTTCTCTTCGTCGAACCGGTTGAAGCTAGGTTCAACAGCCCAGTACATCCCAGTAAGCCAGTCAGCTTTAGAAGCATAACCGTTAGCCAGGTTGAATGTAGTGTTAGCGCCAGCGTTAACGTTAGCTGCAAATTTACCGCCAAAGAACGGCTTGTCAGCAGAGAACGAAACATCCCAACGTTTACCCGGTGCATTAACATCACGATATACAACGATCGTGGTGTATTGCTTGAAGACAATGCTCTCGTTAAGAGTAGACACGTCTTTCAGGTTGAGGTTGAAGATCAGAGACTGAGCAACACCCCATGCAGTTGGACGCCATGGTTCGCTCATGTCGTTGAACTTAACCGAACTGGTAACGTCGATCGCCGTCTTACGATCCAGGTCATAGAGATAATGACGCAGAGACCAACCAGAGATAGAAGCATCCCAGTAAGGGTAGGTGTAGATCTTCGGAGTATAAGCTCCGACAACGGCACTGGCTTCCATGTCATAGATCTGACCGAAGAAGTCTGGGTTACCTGGTTTAGCCAGGTAAGGATGCTCGTTAATCTTGAGTTTGTAGACAAGATTGATCTCACCAGTTTGACCTGGCCAAGTAGGACGATACTCATTAAGACCGTACAAGCTAAACCGCTCGCCGTTAACTGGCAGAGGATCGCTGGAACTACCGTCAGAGTAGTGAACGACCGCGCGAAGTTCCAGAGCTGGAATATCGACGTTCATAGGAACAATAAGCTTGGTCGGGTTCATGGTGTGAGTAAACCACGGAGAAATCAACTCGACACTCATGATGTACTTGATACCAAGCTGGTGATCTTTCATGTACGCCGTATGCTGAACCATCAAAGGTTGAGCTGGCGGAATGTAATCACCACCCTCGTCGTAGAACACCAACCAGCAACGTTTACCGTCCGGCAGTGCTTCAGCATTAAGAGTAACGCTGAACGGACCAGTCGTCATGATACTGACGTTAGTGCGGTCAACGATCTCAGCCAAGCGACAAGGAACCTTGTTGGTGGTCATTACACCACCACGGTCATACTGAGCACTGATAACAGCTGTCTCAACCGCAGCACTACCCAGGAACACTTTGGCGTAAGCAGCTCCAGGTCGCATGATAGTTGCATCAACACGAGCCACGTTAGGCCGTACTGTGTAGTCAACTGCCAGCAACGCTTCACCGACCATTGGACCGCCACGAAGGCCGTAGATCCAATCTTGTTCAGTGGTGGCGTCCTCGTTACCGTTGATCATTGCCCACGGAACCAGTGTGGACTTTTGCGTGGCTTCCTTATCAACATGCGCCACCCGAAGGATAACACCGTTGTCTGGATCGAATACCAAACGGTTTTCTTGTGGAACCACGTATTTGATTACATCTTCAGGTGGATGTTTGTCTGGATCAAAGATATCCCAGATGTACAACATCCGCCCCCTTTGAGGGTCGTTCGCTTCATTAAGCGCTACCCCCGCAACAGCACGCTCAGCTGACGTGCTGGGTTTGGCGTCAAATAAGCCCATGTTCATTTCCCGAAGTGAGTTAAATTTGAAGATCACCTTACGTTGTTGTTTATCAGGAAGTTGCCTTCCATGACACATACAGACTTCAGGTAACTATCGTTGATCTGACGAAGGAAAGCCAACTCGTTAGACTTGACAGTCACGATGCCATAATTGGCGTAAGGCATGATTGCAAAGTAACGTAGGTCAAAGTCGAGTACGACAGGGTCATACTTCAACCACCACATGTACGGAGCAACCAAGTCACGGATAACCTGCTCCGAGTAACCTTCTTCTTGATCTTTCAAAGGAGGCAGGGTAATAAGCCCGTTCAACAACCCGTTCACGATTACACTCATGAAAGGAGTAAACAAACGATACTTATCTTGCAAGACAGGAATCACCGGATTAACAGTTGGCTTAGGGAGCCACTCGGTCAGGTAATCACTTACTCGCTTATCTACCTCTCTGCTTTCTTTATACCCAGGGAAGTTAGCGTAAGGTTCTACGAACTTGATCGGACAGTACACATGTTTTACCATGTAAGGTCTGCCGTTCAAATTATCCCAAAGGCTATCGGGGGATTGAGTCTCGGCTGTCGGTACGTCGTCAGTAAAGAAAAGACGACCTCCAATAACAGTACGAGTAACCCGATCCTCCCGGAGGTTATAACGAGGGAAACGACCGATAACACCACCGTCCACATAACCCAGTTCGATATCGTACTTGGGATTAACTTGATCCTCGTGGAACTGGTGAGCACGGAACGTGATCTGTTGAGGACCTTCAACAATAAACTCTTTGTTGAAAATGTGGAAGTATTGGTTCTCGAATACCCAGTCTACTTTGTCAATCAACGGATGACCGTTCAAGAACAAATCGTAGTTAGCGAAAGAAGTAGGGAAGAGTAACCCACCACCCTCGTAGATCTGAGTCACAGCAAAGCTCAAGCTGTGATCGAGGTGATCCAGTTCAAAGGTATAACCCAAGAAGCTGCTGTTGAAAAGCAACACACCTCTTTGGTTTACAGTGTCCAGACCTTTCCAAACAACATAACCATTTACAATTTCATAAATAGTTTTGTTACCGGTTACATCTGTCATCGACCCTTGAGGTTTCTGGGTATCGACGTTGAAAGCAACGGTATAAACCCGGACATCAGTTAATGGGTTTACTGGGATGTCTTTGTTGGTGACCACGTAATCGACATTTCGACCATGGTGACCAGCAATGAATTCGATCATCTTGCAATTGGAGTTAAACGGATTGTAGTACAAGGCGTCCGAGATATTGTAATACCCCAACAGCAGACCTTGATCGTCATACTCCCAAACAGAACATTCTTTACGATAGGTGATTGGGACCAATACACCCCGACCACCTGGTTCGTAATCTACTTTCATTGGAGTCTGGCTGAGAACTCGCGTGGCTGCGTTGTAGCCTACTGCAAGCTTAGCGCCATCTCTGTTCTGATCTTTGAACTGATTACGCGTGAACGAGAGCACAGCCCCATTCTCCAGCATTGGAGCGCTCCACTCAGGAACAGTAGAACGTTCACCAGTCATGGCTTTCAGAATACCGTTATCATTCATTCGATACAGATAACGAATGCGCTGGTGGTCGTAAGGCCACTGGTATTGCCAATCACTATCCCGAACCAAAACCAAGATCTTGATATCGGTCAACTTGTTGAGAGCTGGGTGATAGGTGCTGGCTGTCTGAATATTGTCATCAGCAATGGCGACGTCAACATGAGTCAGCTGGCGAATAGCTGTTTCATTGTTCCGGTTAAAGTAAAGACCGTAAGAACCTTTACCTACCAAGAAGTAGTCGTTGTCATCAAAGTAACGTAAGGTAAAATCACCTTCCCGTTTAGGAGGGTGGATAATCAGTTTACGCTTCTTGTCCATAGTGGAGTAGAAGTCAGGCAACTGACTATAACTGTAACTTTCAGTCCGAATGACAGTTGGGTCATGCCAGATCTCAACAGTGTCGCCAACACCCAATGAAGGAATGGTGTTAGGGGCTCCCAGATACAAAGCGCCGTTATGATTAACCGCTGTGAATCCTGGTTTCTGTTTCAGGAACTGATACCGTGCTGTGAATGTAGCCAACTCAGACGGAGTTTCATAAATCATCGTTTCGAAAACAAAAGGATTAGCGCCAACTCCGCCTTCACCAAAACGAGAGACATCAGTACTTGGAGTGTAGCAATGGAACCACATATCGTCTTCTTCAGCGATTGTGTATTGCCGAGACTTTTCCAAAGCAATGATGGTAAGTCCGTCGTAAGTAAACATCACCCACGTTTTAGTCCGGGCGTAAGAATAACCTTTAAGGTTATAAACGTCCAGTTGCATACCACGGCGGTTGCAAAGTTCGCTGACGTTAATCCAACGATCCAATGGGTTCTGCCGGTGTACATTAGTACGGAAGTTGTAGTAGCCTGGATCCAGACCACCTACGTTGAACACATGATAGAACCTATCCCGGATAGGAAGGGTTCTCCATTTGTTCATCAGGGGGAAGTTATTCACTACCCCGTAATAGTTGCTGACCTTGACGGTCTTTACTTGATACTGCTGATTCTCTTCTGGATTGCCCCACAGGTTAGCTATGGCGTATTCCAATAAAGGATTCTGCTTATCAAACCCTGGTATGATCATAGAAGATTACCCATTAAGGTCGTAAGTATAGTCGATGTTCTTGACGAAGGTTTCGAGAACACCTTTGTTGTATTTTGGATCGGTGGCCATACCCAAAGGAGTTTTACCCAAGGATTTGAATCGAGCAGCACCATAAACAAAAGCAGTCAGGAGACAAGGTGCTTCAGAAGCAGCGCCCACAACTACGTTCCCAAGACCGGTAAAAACAAGGCTACTGACAAGGGAAATCAGATCCTTTAAACCGAGTCCTTTAAGTTTATAGAGGATAGGATTATTGTGAATGGCCGACAGCAGCTCCGGAAGGTTCTGCAAATGAGGCACATCTTCAATAACTCCGAGTGTGAATTCTTTGTCCATGCCATAAACTGTACGGATGACATTTTCACCTACGAAGGTCAGATCCACACCTTGGTTCTCTTCCAAGCAGGTGATATAAAAAGCAAGGAGACATTTCAGAGTTGTTGCTTCTGTGATGTCCAAACCGGCACGGCTGGTAAAGCGCTGAGTCAGTGCATCGGCATAAGCTTTAACCACCATGACCCGAGCAGACTTCAACGGAGAGAACTTTAGCTCCGCTGCATCCTGCTGCAAGAAAGCAGCCAAACGCATGATCGTGATGTCATTCGGGTTAGTAGCACGGTTCTGTTTATCACGATAAGGACGTTCGTCATAAACGGTAATTGTCTGACGAGTATGAGTGGTCAGAGTAATAGGAAATGCCAATGCGGAGAAAGGAACATCCGTGGCATTGGTAATAACAAACACGTTTTCTTTCTTGGTCGGGGTGAGGCTATTGCTCAAATGCAATGTTTTAACCACGTCATCAACACGGTGTGCATTCCGAAGGAGCTTACCTGGAGTAGTGTCATAGGCATTAATTAGCATGATTCAGTTTTCCTTAAAATAACATGTTATGTGCCAGTTGTATATGACACTTACAGGACTAAAAAGCTACATACGATTGCGCCATCTTTAAATCCCACGAGGTTTCTCACATGAGTGTGTTCAACAAAATCATTCCCGGGGGTACGGACAACGGCGGTATCGTGGATGTGTCTATCCCGGACTACCTGTTTTCTATCCCCGCAGCACCCCTGCACCTTCCTGTGGTTCACCTGATTACCCCTAAAGGTAAACTGGCGTCCAAGGTCGGTACGCAGTGGATTCCTACCAAAGACTTCGTGAAGACTTTCGGTAATGTTTTCGACACCAGCACCCCGTACTACAACCCAACGGCAGCTTTGATCGCCGCTCTGGCTCAAGGTGCTCAAGGTACTATTGGTGTCCGTCGTCTCTCGATGAACGAAGAAGTAGCCCGCACCGCGGTGTCTGCCTTCCTCACCAAGAAAACCCAACCGGATTACGAGCGCGATGCTGCCGGTCGTTACAAGTACGACGCTGAGGGCAACCTGATCGTCAAACCAGGTAAGACCTACGAAGGTCTGGAAATCGTCGTTAAGACGGATCCTGAAGCAGCCAAAGTTGCTCCTGGTCAACTGAAGGTTCGCACCATCACCGACGGTGAAGGCGTTGAGACTGTTGTCTATCCAATGTACGAAGCTCTGGCTGGCGTTGGTGACGAATACAACCAGTCCGGCATGATCATGGGTGTTCGCGACGAAGTCATGAACTGGCGTGCTATCTCCGAATTCGTTCGGAATACCGGCGTGTTCCCGTATGACCTGCGTCAGTTCACCGAAGCTTCCGACGGCGAGCGTCAATTCGCCAAGACCGCTGGCACCCTGCGTGACAGCTCCCGCTTTACTCTGTTCGAGACCACGGTCAACAACGTGAAGTACAGCGTGAAGAATGGTTTCGGTGCTTTCAACGGCACTAACGTTAACCGTCCTGTCCTGCCGGTTCCTGCTCCTTTCAACGACGTGGTCGTTTATGACGACAACATCGACACCATCGCTCAACTGATGTATGCGGTTGAGAAGGACGTCAACACTACCCTCGTGGAAGTGGGCGAGTCCTACGAGTACTACAAGCAGATGAACCCAATCACCTGCGTAAACCACAACGGTGCTCCTTACTACGCCATCACCATCGGTGATTACGTCAAGTGGGACATGACCGGTGCGGTCAAAGCTTCCGGCGGTGTTTCGCCTTTCCTGGATAAGGATGGCAAAGTACCTGCTTTTGTTACTCAGCCTGCTATCAATGACCCACTGGGTCTGCTGGCCGGTCTGAAGCGTCCGCTGTCCATGCTGCAAGGTTGGGAAATCAACAACAAGGCAATGGCAACTGACCTGACCTCTTACGTCAACGGTCCTGACATGCGTGATACCACTCGCAACCGTCAGTCGTTGTTCTGGGACGTTGGTTACTCGCAGCCTGTTAAAGATATCGCAATCCAGATGCTCGGTCGTCGTAAAGACGTTATCGTCATCCCTTGCGCAAGTATCTGGCTGGGCGGTCAACCGAACCAACTGGAAGACATCTACGCTCGTGCGTCGACCATCGTCGCTCAACTGCGTATGACTCCTGAATCCGAGAAGTGGGGCACTCCGGCTTGCCGTGCTGCTGTCAACCTCCCGGAGATCAAACTGACCGACGAGAAGACTGGTTACTACTTCTCGCAGAACATCGACCTGGCTTACGCCTTCGCTCTGTTCGCCGGTAACAACAACGGTTTGATCACTGTTGCTTACTCCCCAGACCACGGTGATAACCGTAAGCTGCGTATCGGCCATAGCCCTACCATCGTCTTCGAAGATGATGACGTGGCTGCCGAGAACTTCGCACAGGGCATCATCAGCCTGAAGCCATGGGACTGGATCGACCAGACTTACCGTGCCGGTCTTCCGACCGTTACCGTAAACCCTGACTCGGTTCTGAAAGACCTGATGACTCCTTTCCTGTGCGTCTGCATGGAAAAGATCTCTTCCGATCAATGGCGCCTGGTCACTGGTGATACTACCATCGACAAGGAAAGCTATGAGTCGATCATGAAGGACAACATCGAGGAAGAGTGCCGTCGTGCTGTAGGTGGTATGGTTGGTAGCATCGTTGCCAACACCAGCTACGAAGAAGGCGTTCCAGGCTCCCGTGCTAAACTGCGGGTAGCGATTCATGGTTGGTTCAACAAGGCCAAGTACATGATGGAATTCGACCTCTATGCTCACAACCAACAGGACCTGGCTGAAACAGCCTGAGGATAGAAAATGACTACCAACAATACGGCTCTGCCGCATCGTGGTCCCAATACTCTGTTGCCGGCTACGGATGCATTCGTAACGGCGATGGACATGAAGGATCGTCCGGTCATCAACGCCAACTTCGGTGGCGTATATGGTTGGGCAAGTAACACGTTCGAGTACCTGAACGTTCAGCCGCACGTTAGCCAGTTGGGCTGGTGCATCATGCTGACTACCCCTGCCGCGTTCTCGCGGCTTCCGGGTGGCAACCAACTGCACTCCTTGTGCAAAGCTTGGTTCGAGAACCGTACTCAGAGCTTCGAAGGTCTGCGTAACTCGATCGAGTTCCAGTACGCCAACATGGAGTGGACCGGTCACGTACTGTCCATTCCTACCGGCGCTACCCGTTCTCAAGGTCAGGTCAGTCATACCGGCTATGATGTCGAAGGTGAGTTGTTCACCAAGCTGTTCGATATCTGGGGTCGTTGGTTGATCATGGACCCAGAGATCAAGAACGCGAAGATCGTCATTCTTCCAAACCCTGGTCCGATGCTGTTGGACGACCAGTCGGCATCTTGCATCTACTTCGAGCCTACTCGTAACATGCAAGACGTGGCTCACGCCGCAATCGTTGTAGGCATCATGCCGAAGAACAACGTGCCAATCGAAATCAAGCGTAACAAAGACGACGAAGGTCAGATCCGTCAAATCCAGATGGAATTCACCGGCCTCGTCGAATTCGACACCCTGGCAGTTAAGCAAATTGCTCGCCAGATGTTGAAGCTATTGCCGCTGCATAACCCGGATGCAGTTTCTGCTCCGTCGGGCTTCAAACAACGCTCTGCTGCTGTACTGAGCGCGAAGTCGGGCACCATCGACCGTATGGCTGCTGCGAAAGCTGCAATCGTTCTGCCTGGTGGCATGACCCAATACCTCGGCTAACCCTGGGGTTTGAAATAGGTACTAATCCCCCTACCCGCAAGGGTAGGGGGATTAGGGCTTATGTCGCTAACATAAATTACAGATCTTTCCAGCTACACAGGACAAACCACAGTTACGGTGTATCATCACTTCTCTATAAACCTTAAGATCCACAGAGTGCGAGGGGTTACCGTCATCCGGAAGGTCATTCTTCAGTAAGAACTCGTCCATCTCCTTGTCAGTGTATCCGGTGGGGAATACAATCTCCCATCCATATACGTGTCTGGCAAAGATAGGTTTGACACACCACGGGGCCTTTATCAAGCGGAGTTTACCTGCGTACAGCCCTAAACGAAATTCAAAGATACGACCATTCGTGATTTTCTTTACCGAATAGGTAATACCTTTAGACTCCATTATTTTACGAGCAACAAGTAAAACTAGGGCACCGTAGGTGACTGCTAATAGCAAGTCAACAACTATGTCGCGCATGACAATTACTCCTTAGGAAGTATAGTCACTTACCACTTTGGTGAGATTATTTTTAAATAGTCTTATCTCAGACTCAAACAACTCAAGAGTCTCATCCGAAACAAGATCCCATAAAGTTCCATCTTCTCCATATCGGTCTAGAAACTTCTTGTCTAGTTCAGCGGAAGAAGCATATGGGCTTTCTCCACATATGAAGTCCAGATAAAGTAACCTGTGGTTTTGGCCTACCACTTGGGTTAAGTGACCTGCTTCATAACAGACTAAGATTATCCGTGTGAAAACGGACGGTCTCAGTGATACCGGAGTTACAGGTTTACAGGACTTACTGATGAAGTAGATATCATCAGCGTCAAATAGTTCACTAGCGTAGCCCCGCAGTAACCCCCACGCTACACCCATGACTACTTCGTAAGGATAGTCCTTGGTAAGAGGTCTTCCTGCCTCCATAAGGCACGCCAACGCATAACAAAGACTCTTGTCATGAGCGCTAAACGATCCAGCCTTAATGATCCTGTCTACCACGACGAGGTAGTTCTTTAAGTATACATGGTCATAGTTATCCTCCTTATTGTCTTTCATGTGGTTGAAGACAGCGTTAATAAATGAGAGTGGAAGATGTCCGTGTAAGATGTCCAGAATATCTTTATTAGTCCGTATATCCCTCAATGTGTTTATTATTGCGTCCATTAGGAAACACCCAAAAAAAATAAAGTAAAGCTATAAAGGGACGTCCTTAGACGCCCCCTTACAACAACTTACTTTGAACACTTAGTTACAACACGACCAGGACTTTGCTTTCCTTGCCAACTTGTGGGAACTTTACCTTCCCTATAAATTTGTCAGAGCACTACGCTCGCCCAGTCAACCAACCTTTCAAACATCGTTGGATACCGGGCTTCTACTTTGGGGAAGTCACTTCCTGTTCAGTAGTTTTAGCAGTTCCAACCCTTCTTTGAATACGCCCGTACAGATTTTCCAGATGGGTCCCGATGTTGTGAGTCGGGTCGTAATCGGTAATAGCCAAGCTGAATTGAGCAATCGACAGAAAGCTACCGCCCAACAAGAAGTCCAAAGCCGCGTTAGCGTTATACACCAACGAAAAGGTTTGGGTCCGGTTAGGGTTTAAACGTTCGTAGATTACTACGGTGTCCAACTGAGTACCGATTAAAATCATCCGACGATCATGTTCAGGATCCCGAGATTTAACAACCTTACCAGGGGCAAGCTTTACATTAACAGCACCGTCGTAACCGTTGCCGTTATTGCTCCGCCAGATAGGGTCGAAGGCAACAGTATTCTGGATTAAAGTTAAAACGTTTTCAAAACGTTTGGCGAGGTCGATGCTTTCGTCAAGTACTTTTAACATTGTAGTGCCTCCTTACTATCAGATATGACCCAGATTAGTCATAATGGTAATATAGACCTGAAAGCAACTATAAGTTAAATAAAAGACATATACCCTACCTAGCCTTATGGGCTAGGTAGGGTAGTCTTATTACTTAGTATTAACTAATGCTGCCAGCCGCTGGCGTGTACTGACGCAAAGCTTCAACAATGTCAGTCACAGACAATTGAGCGGTAGAAAGGATCTTTAGCAACTCGGGACTATGACCCGCACTGAGTTCTTTCAACTGCTTACGAGCAATTGGATAACTGGCAAGACCATGTTTCTCACACACCGCTTCAATTTCACCCATCGCCCGTAAATGTATTTCTTCTTTCGGATGATCGGCACTAATAGTTACATACCGACCATAAGCATGATTGTGACGTTCTGCTAATTTACAATGAATGTCAGCGATACAATCCTTTTGATCTGGAGTAAACCTGTCCCATTTATCATTCTTTAATTCTTCGGCGGATAACCGAGAGTTAGCCAACTCAGCATTGCCGTCAATAAGGATAGTAAGATCGGGCCAGTAATTAACAACCAAATTGTGGAGGGTAACAAGTTTGTTAATGTCAATGCCCCCTTCGACTGATTGAATAGCGATTGTGCTATCAGCGAAGCGATCACAAATGACGATCTTGCCAGCTTCAATAGCTGGTTTGATTACCTTTTCAACATGGTCAATTCGAGCAGCGTTAAACAACAGAGCTATACCCATAACGGAAAACTTTTGATCCGTCTCGTGGTTATCCAGCTTACCGTTACGCAACATATCCCGAAGAACCTCGGCGGCATAAGTACCGCCCGGTTCACGAGTGCGAAGTACGTCATAACCCTCACTTACCAATTCGGCGGTAAGGGAATCGGCCAAAGTACTTTTGCCCAGCCCACCTAAGCCTTCAATTGCAACAAAAAGACCCTGATGCATGTTTCACCTATTTAACTTTTACCCCAAACTCAAATTGTTTTGGAGCTGTTTGTTGGGCTACAATCCCAGCAGAACCGTTTGGCCGCAGTGGATCATAAGGACGAAGATCTACAGGAAAGTATTCTTGCACTTTACCCAGACCTTTAAGAATTTCTTGTTGACGCTTATTTTCATCAGACATGGTGACCACTCCTTTAATTAAACTTACCGTAAAATTAAAGGAGCTTATAACCTTTAAGGTCTTACCTCAAGGATTTTGTCCATATCCTTATATTCCACACCTGTTTGAGAAACACAGGTTGTGTTACGGCGATCTTTAGCCTGACGAATTAAAGATTCCATCACTTGGTTAACTCCTTCCAAATCAATGAAAGTAGGATAACCTTGCCGGGAATGATCTTTTCGTAATAACAGTGACTTCCCTGGATAAACAATTTCGCCAACAGGACTGTGTGATTTACTAAAGATATAAAACCTGATCATAGGGTGATAATCTTCGGAATGAACCACCGAAGTTATCCCATCCACATTATAACCAAAGACAGTAGCAATGGGATAAGATTTAATAATCTTTAATAGTTCGGCAAATAAACTTTCAGAAGTATCATTACCTTGAACAACCGTTAAGCCGCTCATGATTAATGAGTTGATTGAAACGAATTATCACCAGGGGTGATTTCGCGGATACGACTGAGTTCAGTTGCCATTGCAGTACCGATGGCTTGCATGGTTACCTCAGCGTCTTTATGAGTCATCAGATCAGGACGCTTGACATGCATATCGATACTTTGTTGACCACGAACAAAAGTAGCCAGAACCACATTAGGCTCTGCTTTCTTTACAATGGTAAAACTGATCTTAGAAGTACGATTACCGATCTTGCGAGGGCGGAACAACATAGGTTCCTCAACAGTCGGGTTGCTTTCAAAGTTCACTGTGAATTCAAGAGTAGTTTCATGTTTCATGTTAATCCACCTGCTTTAAGATGATTTTAGTAATTTGGGTGTGTTCACCAGGAACAACGTTTTCGCTCATAGCTAAACGCCATGTTCCGTCTGGAAGCTCGTCGTAATGATAAGCCGCCTTTAACACATTCTTTAAAAAGGTAAACTTACTGATAGATATCTCAAGTTCACCAATGACAAGAATAGGGTAAGCACCCTCCCGATTAAACTTCATGTCAAGTCCATCGGTTCCAATATCAATACCAAGACCGTTAACGATAATGGTTTGACCACGATTAACGTTCACATGAAGAAATCGGCTTTCTATCTTGTCTTTAGGAAGGTTGGTGATACGGACGTTTTTGTAAACAACATCACGACCAGGGGCTTCAAATGTCAGATTAAAGTTCTTTTTCTTGATAGCCATAAAGAAGCTCCTACAAAATAAAAAAGATGTAATAAGGCACCGGTTACCCGGCACCTTATCTGTTAACAGTTACAGCTTGCTTGTCAGCCGAAAAGCTTGGCAGCTTGTTCTTGGCTGGCGGTGCGTTGTTCTTGTAGCCATTCAGCTTGTTCTTCGCTGTGGTTGAAAGACATTGCGGTAGTCGACAGGCCGAACAGCCAATCTTCACCGACTTGTTGTTTGAGATGGTGTTGGGAATTGAACGACAGCGAACCCAGGTTCAGGGTGGAGTCGATGGTGGTCAGCTTTTTGTTGTCTTCGTACTGCGTCCGAGCGATCTCGCTGGTGGCGACTTCAACCTGACCGGACAGCTCGTTGATGAAGTTGATGTGGGACGACAGACTTTCGGTGGTGATATCTTTTGGAAGATCCAGCTTGCCGGCATCGAACGTGGCGTGGTTCGTAGACTTGTTGTAGCTGGAGTGTTTCACCAGATCTGCAACACGTTTCTGTTGAGCTTCGCCGAATTCTTTATTTACAGACATAACAACCTCATATTTTAGTTTACTTAAGATGACCAAAACAAACAACAAAGGTATTGGTTATTTCCTTTGCCAGGTATGTCCTGATCTTGGTCACCTAAGTAATATAGACCTGAAATGATTTGGCTAAATAGCCATGGATTAAACCAACACTACCTTTTTACCAGCCGCCTCATAAACCGCTTCTACCGCATCTGAAGCTCTACGATAATCACGATCATTTTGGCAAGTTCGTCTAACAATCATCTGAAGAAGAGGAACCCCTTTGGCAATATCTAGACCACGTACCTCACAGTCATCAAAATAACACTCACCCTGAAAGATCACTTCATTGAAGAAAGCTGCATTAAGCAACTTAAGGTCTATCAAAGCGGTGATGAGATTATGCAAGTCCGCGTAGTCAATGGGATCGGTGATATATGAAAACCACCCTTCAAACTCATTCAGACTAAACAACGCACTTCGAGATGCAAACGTTGAAATAGACGGACAAGGCGAATCACCTATTGATTTTAAAAGTTCCTTACGAAACTCTAAAACCAAGGTAACGAAATCTAGCTGTTCTTCTTTCATTGTTTGCATCTCGCAAATGGATTAACCGTGGGCCAGCATGGCAAACAGTTGAGCAGCGCGGCTATGCGCGGCTTCGTAACGAGGAACGTCACGAACAACCTGAGTAATCAGCGTGTCCAAAATATCGAGAGGATCGATATCTTTGTAAGTGGCTTCGTCGGTAGCGTTGTCGAAGAAGTCACCAGCGGTAGTAATCAGGTCAGCAAAGAACTGATCGTCCAGCAGCTCTTTCTCTTGCAGGGCGGCCAGTACGCGAACCACGTCACCGTAGACGATATCCGGATCTTCGGTTTCGTCGGTGCTGTTAGCCAGGTAAACAACCCACTTTTCACCCAGGCCGATGAAGTTGTCTTCGTCGACGAATGCGGAACGCGCCATGGTTGCGTCTACACCCAAGATACGGGTGGCGACGATCAGGAACAGTTCTTTGTTGGTCGATACCTTGGTGGTGGCGATGCGATCGATGCTGTGTTTGGTGAACTCGTTCTCGGATACCAGAGTGTTCTTACTCCAGCCACCGGGAACAACACCCACGTTGTTCAGGTACAGCTTGACGATCTTGGCGATGTAGCCACGAATGACGTCGGTCTTCTCACCGCTGGTGAACACACCCTTGATGAGGTGTTCTTCGGTTTCCGCGTTGTAGGAGCGCATCCACTCCTGTTCGGAAATGTCGAAAAGGGATTTGAGGATGACCGTGCTCTGGATGATGCGTCGCAGTTTTACGATTGCTTCCAGAGTATTCAGCTTTTCAAGGTTCATTGTGTTGCTCTCCTGTTAAAAAATTTATTGCTACAATACAGATGGGTAATATAGAGTTAAAATACTGTAGCCCTAGGAGCGGTCACCCGCTCCTAGGGTACAATAAGTTACATGAACACGCCGGCAGCGCTGGTAGTGATCAGCTTGATCTGTTTATCAGTACCACGAACACGAGACTTCATGTCGTTCAGCATCGATTGAACACGATCAAAACTTTCCATACCTTGGTAACGAGCCCGTACTTCTGGGTTAGCCAGTTTCTGGTCACAGATAAAGAACATCTCTTCCAGAGTGGTCGTAACAATGCTTTCATCAAAGCTAGTAGGGACCCAACCTTCGAGAAGGCTCTCCATACCGGCTGTGAGGTGTTTGCAAGCACGAATGATACCTTGGTCAACAACCGCGTCGTAAGTGCTCCAGTAGTCAACCTGACGGCTCTTGTCCCCGATCTCTTGTGGTTTGGTAACAGTACGAATACTGAAAGCCGTGTTGATATCAGGGTTAGGAAGACTTTGACGCAGGAACTCAGCTTTGAGACCGAATGGAATTACTTCGATATCATTCAGTACAGGACCGCCCCAACCGCGCTCGGCAATCCAGTGAACTTCACGAATATGACCACAGACGTTATCGGTGTCAATGGTACGCAGACGGTTAATCCATTCGAACAGGTCGGTGATCTTTTTCAGCACAACTTCGCCGTTGATCAACAACTTGTAGAAAGGTTTAGGGTGATCCAACTCGCAATAGAGTTGTCCTTCCTTTACACGCCGATAAAAGTCACTGCCCTCACGAGCACATTCCTTCAGGTAAGCGTTGATCGGATAGTCAATACCCCAACGGTTAGGGATATTAAACCCACCGGCATTGATTCGGTAGTAACCCGAATTGTCAGCCATGGGCTTGAGAGTACCGCGCTTTTTCTGAGCACCGCCCAGTAGCGCATTCTCGAAAGTAATAATTTGACTCATCCTGGAACCCCTTTGACGATCTTTTCCATGTCCGTCACTTTGTTATCTTGGTTAATGATTGCACCGACTGTGTTGTCCTGCAAGTACCCGCCTGTCAATTTGTAGAAAGTACCGTCGATCAACATAGATCCGTTATTAAGACCGACAATGACAGGAGGACGACCCTCCAACATAGCTTTGCTGTGTCTGTAAGCGTTATCCAGGTTATCCGGATCCCGAAGCATCAGCGACGCGTAAATACGCATATGCTGAGGTGTACCGCCTGATATGGAACCTGTCTGTTTACCAGCATGGTCATACAGAGCAGTAAAATCAGAGTCAGAAACATACCACGGAAGTTTAGCGTAAAGATCGAACTCCATAAAGAACGCATAGTTCTTGTTAGGATCCTTAATGTAACGCAGGCTTTCGACGATGGTATCACCCTCTTCGAATTCCATAATCACATATTGGGTCCCATTGATGTTGACTTCACGCAACCCCATAGGAGACATTGTTACATCGGCCATATAGATCCATGGGGAGTAACACTCCCCAGGAATAACAAGACCCACCACCATCGTTGTAGTAACCTTGTCCCCCATCGTCGCCATACCGTTCTCGGTAAAGCGTTTGGGAACATGGACTTCTAAAGCACGGTTAGCCGTGACCGAGAAGTCTTCATTGACAGTGTAGGCCCTGCGGATCTTTGCCCGATCTCTTTTAAGAGAACCGACGTCCATACCGATTACTTAATCAGCATAGGAGCCAGGAACTTGATGACAGCAACAGTAACGCGCTGACGCATGTCCACGATGTTGTCTTCACCTTCTACCGCTACGTAGGTGTAGTCCAACAGTTGAGCGGAAGTAGTACAGCCGATCAGGCGCAGGAAGTCGGGGATCAACTTCGAACGCAGGATGACATCAACAATCTTCTGTTTGTATTCCTCGACACCGGAATCGTTGATAGCTTGGTCGCCATCACGATCAGCAGTTACATAACGGGTATACATCGCAAACAGAGTATCAATCTGGTCACTGAAGTGACGAGAAATGATGGTACGGATGCTGGTGCCTTCAGTGCCTTCGATACGTTCCAGCAGAACCGGATTAGCCGTAACGAATTTACCGATCTGCTCAACCACTGTATCGCCAAAGAACTTCTCGGAAGAGTTGTTCAGTCGGGAGGTGATAGAGGTGTAGTAAGCAGCCAGAAGCTCTTCAGCGACGCCTGGTTGAACGATGGTGTCGTACAGAGAGATACGCTTGCCTGCGTTGTTGCCGTACAGGTAAGCCACTACAGCGTCACGAATAGAGACGTTGTTAGCACGAGCCGCTTCCAGGATCTCTTCGGAAAAGAAGACAGTAGCAGAACCTTCCAGAACCTTGATAGTGATACCCAGGGTTTCGGATGGTTTGTCTTCATTCAGAACAACTGGAGTTTCTTCAACGATCGCGACTTTACGTTCACGATACAGGTTGATCTGAGTACGCAGATTGATCAGGTACACGGTCAAGCCGCTGTAGATCATGTCGACGAACTCACGATAGTCTTCCAGACTACCGGTAGCCAGCCATGGAGAAGGGGCGTCCTGGACAAACATCTTGGCGGCGATGGCGTACATCTTCATCAGTTTGTCGATGTCGATGCTCTTGACTTTGGTAAAGTCGAAGATGCCGTTCTTGTTTACGAACTCTTTGGACAGACACTGAACATCGGTCAGGATAGTAAAAGCATCCCAAAGAGAGCTTTCTTTACTCTGAACGATACGTTGCATTTCAGGATGGTCTGTCTTCAGGTATTCCTGAAGCTCGGCGTTGTCAGCGTTCTGAAACTTCAAACGACCCAGGGAAGCAAAACCAATCGACTCGAAAGTCAATGCAGTGTTGCGAGGAGCAGTTGGGTAGATCGCGTTCTTGAAGAACGGGTGATCGGTGTTGATGAACGACAGGTCCAAACGGTTGTTGGCCACGGCCGACACGTTACCTGGAATGTAAAGAACAGACATACCGTCAGCGATAAGATTCGCCAAAGGAGTGCCGTAGGTTTTTATCATCTCGAAAGCATCACGGATGATTTCAGCCATACGGGTAGTGGACAGTTCCATCATCGGAGTGTGTGCGGTGATTTCACCGGTTACTTCGAGGACTTCAGTACGCCAGTTTTCAGTGTAGGGGAACACACCGAAACTTTCGTTATTGAGAGCTTCCAGAATAGGGGTAGTCTGAACGACTACATCACCCAAGCCAGAAGCGATGTTCTCGCCCAGAGACAAGGAGTCCTTGGTAATCATTGTTCATTCTCCTTACGAGCCAGAGAGGTCAGTTCCTTGCTGATCTTCTCAGCCTGTACGGCGGAGTCCAGAGGAGCCATGTAAACCAAACCCACCTTTCGGACGGTTTCGGCAATAAACTCTGCCGAGTTGGCAAGAGAGATGGAGTTTTGAATCACTTTGTCGCTCATGGGACTTTCCCTTAGTGAATAGTTCTGTTAACGGTGTCCATACCACTGTAATAAGTGTTATAGATAGTTGCGCAAATCATCCCAACAGTAATGACACCAGTGTTACCTTTGTCAAAACCATTGTTCTGTTTATAAGACAGGGCGATATCCTTAACTGGGGAATCGCGAGTCCAGACTACTTCGTCGGCTTTCTTGCCAACAGCAACTGGATACAGGATGGAGAGATAGAAGTCTTCCAACTGGGTAAACTTCTTACCACGCTTCATCCACATTTCGAAATACTTGAACACGTATTCCAATTGTTCCATCTGAGTCATCGCAATCAGTCGTTCGATCGTGATGTTTTCATTATAGAACTGGGACAAGTCTTTAGCGGCCAAAGAACCAAACTGGATCAGGCCAAAATACTTGGAGCCGCCGTTGTTCTGTTTCTTTGGATCGAAAGTACCGCCCGATTCAAAGTGCATGCAAGCCATCAACCAACTAGCCGCGGCAGCAGGGAGACCGCGCTGAGTGCACCAGGTGATCACTCGTTGAACAAACCCAGGAGCCAAAGCTTTGTGGTTGCTCCAAGCCGGACCGTAAGAAGGGGTACGGTGCTTGCTTACATAAATGCCGTAGGCGGTAAGAATACCACCAAAAGTACCACCACCCCACAAACCGTCAACTTTGGCCTTATAAAGACCCAGCTTAGCCATCTCGGTTTGCATTGCAACGATACCGTCTTTTGCATCCACCCCGCCTTTAACAGGAATAGAACCTGTTGCTGGCTGAGGAAGATTTACTTGTTCTGCATACGACCGCAACAGAGTAAGTACAGCGGAGGCAGTTCCCTGCCCCCATGCACCGTCAATGCTACCGCCGTACAAAGACAGCTCTTTCGCAAGTACCTGAGTATCGCGAAGGCCGTTCAATGTACGAAAGTTCATAACTATTTACCTCGATAAATATTGATAAACTGTTGAGTGGCTCCGTAGCTAAGTTCGTTTGTTACCAACTTGTTACGGAAGCTAAGAACCATCCGGTTAAAGGCACCTTTACAACTGACCTTGGCATCTACAACCTTTCCTGATTCAGTCAACAACTCACGATCCATGATTCGACCTGTAGTCATCTTCATTTGGTTTCCGAATACCCATTTGTCGGCATTCGTACTTGCATCGAGAGACTCAATGTAAATCATGATGTAGGCTTTGCCCTGAGCCAATACTGGGCGGTTAACGTTGAAGGCTCCACTGATCGCATTGGTTTCAGCTCCTTTGCCTTTCACGAAAGTCAGACGTTTCCGTTCTTTGTCTTTCTTAACGACAAGCGCCTTGATCGAATCCGACATGGTGTCTATCGGTGCGTTATAGATAACTTCGATCTTGGTGATGGTGCCGTGGTGTTTGGCTCGGATCTGTTTGATTCCATACTTGTTGGCGTTCTCCTGGAAGTCAGGGAGCATTTCCCCTTCTACCAAATGAGGTTCCTCAATTTCGCATAAAATCGCATCCTGCTCGATCTTGTCACCCACTTTCACTTTCATGTTCAGGTTATTAACAACCTCAACAGGAAAACGGTTTACCTTAATGAAAGGAGTGCGTGCTTCCATGGCCATGATTTTAGAAATAGCCACGGAGTCTTCATATACGTCTTGGTCTTCCACCATTGTCAGGCGATACATCTTACCTGCAACGAGTGCAACTTGACCAGGGCAGAAAGGATCACGAGCAAACCAATCTTTATCCCAACCGATTACGTCACCCTTACGGAATTTATCACCTACCTTGTGATCAGTAACCCGTGTGTGTCTGTGGTATTCACCAGACGCTTCACCAATTTCCAATCCAAGGGAATACTTATCAACAACACCGTCTTTATAAGTGACAGTCAGGCAATCAGGAGCAACTTCCGTAACAACACCTTCATCTTTAGCGATCTTGGCGTAGAGTTCAGACACCCGGTGAGGGATGATGTTCTCATAACCAGTACGCAGAGTGTTGATCTCATAGTTCACAGCAGTAACTGCTTGAGAAGCCTGAGTAGAAGAGAAGCTTACCCGCTTGGCGTCATCGTGAGTACCTCCGTAAAAGAGGTTCATTGTGACAGAGCCATCACCTGTAGCGGTGCGGAGTTTATTAGGATCGATGTTACCACGGAAATCCATGATAGCAGGGTCGGAAGTCAGGTAGGTTACATAACCCACGTTACCACTGTCTTTGTTAGCCTCAGAGATAACACCTTTATAACTATTCAGTTGAAGACGTGTCTTCTTCAACATGGTAATTTGGCTACGACCGCCATCACCACCAAAAGTAACTTCCTCTTGGTCTTTGACTTGGTGCATGGGGTTCACTTCTTCTACCAAGTTAACAGAGGTATCTTTACCAATGTTAATAATGATGGAGTCAGGATTGAACTCGAACTTGGTTTTACGCCCTTTACCTTTGGCGCGATCTTCACGAGCTTTACGACACAGCTCTGTGTAGAAGTGACCGGCAAACCGTTCATAGCCAACGATACGTTGTTCTTCGATCTCTACTTCATGTCTGGTTTGGTCGTCTTCCAAAGCACGACCAGCTTCGATCAGAAGTTCTGGGAAGTATTCAGGCTTACCCATTTTCTTGAGTTCAGCCCGAGTAATCGGATCGATAAACAGATCATACAAGTTTTTCATCTCTTGGAACTGAGACGGACGAACTCGTGGGTCACCCATCAAAGGAGCCCAGATACTGTTGTTGTTCAAATCGGTCATACTGAAGTTACCGATGTTGTTCAACTTAGGCATACCGCCCATAATCAATGTAGTCAGTTTCTCACGACGGTTGAAGATCAAATAAACGTCGTTAAACTTAATGGCGTATTCATCGTTAGCCAATTTAGGACGAGAACCAATAGGCGACGTCCGATAAGTAGCCTTGATTACTTTAAGAAGATCGGTGATGCCGTAGTAGTAACAGAGCACTACACCCAGCGGGAACTGAAAGCCGCTAATGTTAATAACAGCATGTTCCAGAGGAGCTTTAGCGATGTTGATACCAATCATGGTCTCAATGTCACCAATCTCTTCATCACCTTTAAATACGTTACCGTAAGGATCGATCGTCAGAGGGAGTTCACCATCAACTCCAATAAGGAAACGATTCTTCTTGGTATGTTTCTTAAACTCTGGATGTTTCTCCAGCAGATCATCAATCTGGAAGTCCAAAGTAAGACCATTGACCTTGATCCACTTATACTGCTTAGCAAGCAAGCTGTAGATTCGAGGGCTGGTATAATGATCGTTGTAAGCACTGCCTTTACTGACAGTAATCTTACCGGATTTAGCGATAAGGCCAATTTGCTTAACCATGAAGTGGCTAAGGTCATCTACAGCCTTCTCACTGCGCTGTATCATCAACTTCCGGTCGTAGTAGCTAACCAAGGCTACCTTACGAGGGGAAATCTTCCTGAAGGGCTTCTCACGGCGTTGCTGTTGCTGGTGCTGTTTAACACCGTCGACGATAAAGGTGCCATCGTCATCAACAACTGGGAACCGAGGGTGGATTGTAGATTGATCACCATTAGGGTGATGGTACTGGATGCTGGCAACATCATAAGCACCTTCAACACTAACGTGCTGTTCTATTTTGAAGTCGTTCATTGCATAGCCAGCGTTCTGCATACTCAATGCCATTGTGGCAATGTCTTTGTGCAAGAACTTACGGGCATAATCTCTTTTCAGAGAAGTAGCCCGAGCACGCAACATACTTTCATCCAAGATGGTCAGGAAGTTACCTTCAATATGACCACCTACATCTTTAAGTTCTTCTGGAGTAATCTGAATGAACTCTTCCAACGTTTGTCCGTTGGCCATCTCGATGTGTTTGTACCGTTCGCCTTTCCGACGGAAGAATTCCATCTCAGCAACAGTCAACCCGTTACCAGTACGGGCCTTTTCTTCGAGAGCAGCAATTACACCAGATTCCGGAGTAGAGAAAGGATCCTTAAGAGCACGAATCTCGTAGTCAACTTTCTCTACTTCCAGAAGTTCATCATTTACTTGTGACGTCCATTCCTCAGCGCTTCCATCAGCTCCATTTGGCTCCGGTGCGCTGGACTGTCCATCAGTCGACTGATTGTTCTTTTCAGCGACATTGAAGACGTCAGCGAAATCACTATTACCAGTATCAGTGTTAGTGTTGACATCCTTGCCAGTGCTTTTGCCTTTGGCTGAGTTACTTTCTTGGGATCCTTTTTCTTGATCTCCATCCGTTCCTTGAGCCACTTCGGAATCGGCCTTACTTTCTTGATTTCCATCTTTCACTTCCTCTTTTACGATCTCTTTCTCGCTAACCAGATTGCGAGAGAGACCCATTAGAGAAAGGTAAATACGCTTAACGGCATTCATGCGAGTGCCGCCTTTAATACCTTCGAACTCAGCCTGAGGACTGGCGTACTCTTTCTTCTCTTTAGGGTTGGTACTTTCCAACCACTCCTTCAACAGACCAAGCTGCAATACAAACGCTTTACTCTGGAAGGTGAAGATAAGCTGAGTTTCACTGAGAGCCTTTTCAGAAAGGGTACTGAAAAGACTGTATTCGTATTGACCCACCAGCCATGCTAACATGTCCAGCAGCCAGTAAGAACCTTCCCCCTTAGTACTAGAAAGAACTTGAGGGGTAAGAACAGGAAGACCGTCTTTGAAGCTCGCGAGGAACTTCTTGTAGTCTGTCCCTAGTTCAGTAAATGAAGGAAGTACCAAAGGCAACTCAATTCGGATGAACTGTTTGCGGATACCTTTCTCTACTTGTTTATTGATAGTTTGCAACATCATTAGCTGCAAATTGTAGTACTTCTCGTACCCCATGAAAACACTAGGACGATAAATAAGTCGGTGAGGAATCAGACCGTAGTTCTTTACAACCAGTACAGACTCTTTACCGTAAACGGTATCGATGTTCTTAGTCCAGTTATAACCATAGTGACCCGCACGATACCCGTTAATAGTCTTGGGTATCTCCATCATCTCGACGCGACCGTTACCCATTACAAAGGTAGGGAGGCTTAATTCGAAATCGATGTAAACTTCTTTTGGATAGTTACTGATGAACGCTTCGCTGTTTGTGGGTCCGTATTCAATCGGGTTCTTAGGGAGGAAATGAATCTCACTGTTTCTAGGCAGTACGATTTCACCAATACCGTGGAACCTTGGATTGACCAAATCCTGCTTCTTTCTTAATACCGTACTTCGGAAAAACTCGGCATACGTTGTTAAGTTAGTGGCCATGAACCTTATTCCTCTAGTCCACTTGTTGCTGCTTTGAACATAAACAAGATAGGTTCGTTAATCGGATCGTACAGGAAACGACCTGTACCGCTAATGTAATATTCCCGGCGTCCGAACAAATCGAACACCTGACCTTTGCTGTCCTCGGCGCATACCGAGTTAGAGTTAAGTTGGTCACCATCGTGGTCAGAGTCGAGACCAGCTTCGCGAGAAGGATCCACAGACATTGCATCAAAGAAGTCTGGGTTATCAACGCGATCAGGATAACGAAGACACACTTCCTTTTCAGACCAATCAACCGGGTTACGTACTTGACGCTTCTTAGCACCAGAGGTAGTAAGCAAGTTAACACGAGCTGGAAAGATAGAACCAATACCAATGATCGGATAACGTGTTTGTTGTGTCACCTGTTCAACGATAACGTCATGACAAGAAAGATAGAACAACTCCATGTAAGTGATCGGTCTTACCAGCTTACGATCCTTACCTTCTGGCAAATCGTTAATGTCGTGAAGCACACATACATCAGTGCCGTCGTCATAAACTAGTGCCAGGTAATGCCAATCGACAACGATTTCTTTGTTACGCAAGTTAGCGTCAGCAAAACCGTTGAAGAGTTTATTAAGACCTGTGTAAGTAGTCCATTTCTCTACTGTACCAGGGGATACCTCAACATACTCAAATTCCAGAGTTTTCTTGTTGATGAGTTTGGCCGTATTAGAGCCAGTGGTAAAGATGCTGCTCAGGTACTTTGTGTTCATTGCATAAACGCAAACGTACTGGAAGTTCAGGAGACACTGATAAAGACCCATGTCTACAGAGTTAGGGTTAACTCCGTTATCGTCTCTCAGTTTCTGTCTGGAGACCTTACGAGCAGTAATAACGTTCCGAGTACCGGAAGCCACACCACGAGTAGACATACGTTTCTGAAGAACACCGCCTTTACCATCAAGCAAACCAAAGAGGTAAGCGTCAATGTCGTTAAAGGCATTTTGGATACCCCAACGGACAGTGTCGTACAAAGGGTTCTCTGCATCATTCTTATTACCGAGTACAACACGAGTACGGAAAATAAGGTTACGGTACAGTTCAGTGATTTCGTTCTCGGTAGGGGCGCCGTTATCCTGAAACTGAATGTCTCGCATACCAGCCGGGATAACTATCACTTTATCTGTCAAAGCAACATGGCGAAAATCATTGCTAAGTGTTACCCGCTGCTTCCTTTTATAGGACTCGGTCGACTTGAAGACAATCTCACCAAAGTGGCGAGTAAAGAAACTGAAACCAGTCTCACCTTCAAGGATGTTCGATTTTATGAAATCCTTAGCCTCAGAATCCCATACGGCGTATTCCGCACCGCGCAAAATACCTTGGTAAAGAGACTTGATTTGAATCAAGGCTTTTAAGTAAGTGGGGTTGAAGATTGGGAGCTTAACATCAATGTAAGCTTCCGTTGCATCTCGTTCTTTACTCCCAAGTTTACCAAAGATTTCAAGGGAGTACAAACCGTCATCATTGAGGTTGTGTGTCATCCCTTCGAAAGCATCGGTTGACGTAATAGGCTTGAAGACACCCGGAACAATAGTCCGGGGGTCTAATAAGGTTAAATTAGTAGGTTTAGTTTCCATTTTGCTGCCTATGCCAGGAGTTTATAATGAGTAATTCTTACGATAGCTACGATTGGGGCGAAGATCCCTTCGAGGGGGATATCGATTTTGATCTTGATTTCGATTCCACCGAGAAGCACGGATTCCTTCGCTCTGTAGCGACGGGATTCCTGTCAGGGATAGTTGAACAAACTGTGGGCGATACTGACGCTCGCATTGATACTCTGAAGATGGTGTTACCCAAGACCTGGACTAATTCGTTCAGTGTATTGTCAGAGATCAATCGCCGTAAGACAGAGATCATTCGTCAATTCAAGGCTGAAAGCCATGGAACGATGGAAGACCTTCAATATCTGGCGAAGCGAGCTGCGTCGAAGATCGACAAAGTAGCCCCTAATAAAATCACGGACAGTCTTACTGAATTCAGTAAATATGACTTCAGTAGCTGGGAAGAGCCGGGTTCGTCTAGCGGTAGTGATCTTCCTTCAATGGAATCCGTTAGCGAAAATGATGTTAACAGCCTGATTAACAGTGAAGAGATTCACTCGAGCAAACAGCGGGAGACTGCTGTACAGGTTGGCGAAAGTATCACTACCATGATTACCGAGGTTGGTGCTCGGACAATCGGTGGTATCAACACTATGAACATGAGTCTGTCTAAGACTAACTTGTTGTTGGAAGATATTCTTGATTATAACCGCAAAGTGCAAATGCGCAACGATGCGATGAAGATCAACATCATGGCACGTCATCACCTGACCAGTGCCAAGTATTACAAGTTTGTTGAAGCATCCAATCATGCGATGATCAAACAACTTAAAAGTATTGCTGCAAGTAGCGCTAAATCTGATTATGAGAAAACCTCTCACAGTCAAGCTGCTCGCAAGAGTATTCGTGATTCTGTATTCACTACTGCTAAAAGTAGTTTTGGCGGTATTGCTGATTTCTTTACAGAGCGTTTTGGTAAAGATGCTCGTAGTGATCAACTCGGTACTGTGAGTGAGGTTGTTAGTTCTCTCCGTATGGCCCTGGAGATGTCTGAGGGCATGCCTATCAACTACGGACAGATGATCGGTAACGCTGCCGCGGGTATGTTCATTAAGAACCTCCCACGGATGGCCAAGAGCCCTAAAGGTCGTGAGTACGTTGACAAGTTCAAGAAGAACTTTCCTGAACTTGGTGCTTGGGCTGATAAAGCTTGGGCTAAGCTTACAGATGTTGGTAACATTGCTAGTTATGCAGTTACTAACGCTGAAGGTACAGCTAACACACTTTCTGACTTTTATCAGTACGGTTACACAGCTGATGATCCTCATGAAAACTACGAGGAATATCTGGCTAGTTTGGAGCCGGATGTTAAACCTATCAGTAAAGCACGGTGGGCTCTCCAGAGTGCCGGTAGAAAGGCAGTAAACAAAACCGCTGGCTCTATACTGGATGACGTCTACAAATCTCAAGGCAGTACCTACAACGTCCGTCGTCGCACTTTGACAGACAGTCTGGAAGTAGAACCTTGGAAACGTCGTGACTCTCGTACCTTGAATGAAAAGATTCCTGAGCTGCTGAGTCAGATCCATCTGTCTGTTGAAAAACTCCGTACTGGCGATAACACGTTGCAGGCTCAAACCTACGACTACCTACGGGGAACCATGGTTGATCATAAACAGCGTCGGGATGATACATTCTCTCGAGTGCTGGACAAGAACCAATTCTCTTCTCATGCTAGCGCCGCTTTAAGAGCAGCTGATGGCATTGGTGGTAACGAGCTTAGCCCAGCAGCCCGTCGTACTTTGGCTAAGCTAATGGCTCGTAACTCCGATAAGAAGAAAGGGTTTAGTCCTTATCACTTCATGGATCTTGAGAAACAAGGTGAACCTAAAGCCATTGCTCAAGAAATTCGTGCATTGATGGGTCGTCGCTTTGGCGTTACTGACGACATCTTCGAAGAGTTCAAATCTGGAGATGAAGCTCAGCGTATTTCTAAGCTCAACGTCCTTCCTACTAAAGATGGTCGTGAGTTGGCTGTTAAAGCAGCTGAGGATGTTAAGAACCTCAATTATTTCCTTCCTAACATTTCTGAGAAACTTGATCTCCATATGGCCGACGGTGGTTACACCGATTTGCTAGGGTCCAAGATTGTCAAGAAAGTTAATGGCACAGACACTGTTAACACTGACCTCCTTTGGGAAATCTTTGAGGACTTCCTTAAAGACCCAGAAAAAGCCAGTGTAATCAAACACTTAGAAGATACACCAAGTCCAGTACCTGGTCCTTCCAATCCATTCCGTAATGACTATGCTAACCTTGGCCCTGAAAGAGGCCGTAGGTTGCGCGGTAAGGTTAACCGCCGTAAAGGTGGTGTGCCGGGTGAATTCCAACTTGTTCGATCTCCAGCGTTGACTGAAGAAGCTCCTGTGGCTGAGCCAGTACCTAACGCAGTTAACCCATTCAATCCATCTGACTATTCCACTCGGGATCTTCAGTCTGAAGGTAATAAACTTCTTTCCGAGATAAAAGAAACAGTTACTAGTGTAATCGAACAGTTCCGTCGTACTCCTCTTTCTGGGAATACAGGTCCTGATTACTCTGGTCATTTTGATGCGCTTAAAAGTCAGAATGATAAGACAACTACCTACCTTGAAAACTTGGTTGCTTTGGCTAGTACTCGCAATGAGACGCTGACCAAGATTCTCGACGCACAAGGTCAGGCTAATAAGCCTAAAGTTTCTGAATCCGAAGAGAAAGAGATCAAAGCAGAAAAAGCCAGTATCATCGACAGGATTAAGAACAGCTCTTTCCGAGACATGTTCAACAGTGGCATTGGTAAGCTGCTGGATCACGAGCCATTGTTGTTAGGTGGTCTGTTGGGTAGCTTGGCCGGTCTTGCTGTTTATAACCCGAAAGCAGCCGCTTTGATTGGCGGTGGTTTTGCCGCAGCTTCTATTTACGGTAAGATCCGCAACATGGCGATTGCTCGTCAGGCTAAAGATATCGAAGACTTGTACGAGGAAGGTTCCACGGTTCCTATTCTCGAAGTGTTTAAGTTACGTCGTGGTGATTACTACGATATGTTAACTGAGCGTGTTATTGAAGCGTGGGATGGTATCACTGGTAGTGTTCGTGATATCACCAACGGCGCCATCATTGGTGCTCAGCGCTTGGCTGGTAAACTCTTTACAGCGGATAACAAGGAAGTCTTTATTAAAGGACTAGACAAGCTGAGAGACTTTACACTTAAAGCTTTCAAATGGATTGATCCGTTCGGTCGTATTAAAGGTATGACTGATAAAGTATCAGCTCGTTTCTATCAGATGGACGTTTACGTCGAAGGTGATAAAGAACCTCGTCTGATGGGTAACATGTTCAGTAAAGATACTTATTACATCAAGAACGAAGCCGGTCAACTTTCGGCGATCAAAGGGTGGAATGAAATTACGGGTCCTGTGTATGACCGTACTGGAAACATCTTGATCTCCCAAGAAGAGTACGATCGTGGTTTGAAGACTTCAATGGGTGTGAGTGTCAACAAACTAGGGAACCTCGTTGGTAAAGCTAAGAAGTGGGGCTTGGGCCTGCTCGGTATTGCCAAAGATAAAGCTAAGCCCTACGCTAAAGGCGGGTGGGATAAAGCCAAGGGCGCCATGTCGGCAGATTACACCCCTATCGTTAGTTCTGTTGATCGTATCTACTATTTGCTCATGAAGCATTGGGGATACAAACCTACTTCTGAAAGTGATCCTTATGGAACACCGGATCCTGATGTTCCTAAAGCTGCCGATGACAAGAAGCCTAAAGCGACTACTCAAGCAGACGTGAGTGCTCCTGTTCTGGCTGATGTCCCTGGCCCTTTCGCTCCAGAGAACACACCTGAACCTCCTAAGTACAAACCGGTTTTCGATCAGAAGACTAGTTCCATTATGAAAAACAACCCTGGGGTTGCTGAAACAATCGCTAAAGCCAACGCTAAGATGAATGAACATCTTCAGCGAGAAACCAAAGAAAACAGTGAAAAACCAGTTTCTACTGCAAGTACTGCTGACGTTAACCGGGCTAACTCGGTTGCTGATCGGGAGAAACAAGCAGCTGAAGATAAAGACAGTCAAGTTAAAGATGCGGTGATTGATATCGCTCAAAGCTTGGGTGTTGGTTTTGGTCTGGGTGAGAAAGATTCAGGTAAGAAGCCTAAAGGTTTGTTTGCCCTTGTTGGTAGCATGCTGGGTGGAATTAGTGCCGGTATCTTTAAGCTTACTTCTTTCTTTGGTAATAAAGTTTTGTGGAACGGGATGAAAACCCTGTTCAAGTTCAGTACATTTGGTATCAGGCTCCTTCCCAAGATTGTAACTGGGTTAGCTGCTATCGCAACCGGTATCATGACACTTATTAAAACAGGTAGTCTAGGTGCTGCTGGTAGCGATGCTCTTGATCGAGTAAGGGGAAGACGTCGAGGTCCTCGTCCTGGTCCACGCCCACCTCAGTCCAAACTACGTCGGTTTGGTGGCGGTGCTGGTAAAGTAGGATTGGGTCTTGGTCTTGCTTACGGTGCCGATGCATTGATGGATAGCGGGATCATCGATCAGGATTCTGGCGCAGGTCAAGTGCTTAACGCCGCAGGTACTGCCGCGACAGTATACGGTGCTTATCAGATGACACAAGCGGCTGCTTCAGTCGTGGGTGTTAATGTGAGTGCGGGTGTTATTGGTCGCTTAGGACTTCAAGGGGCTTTAGGTTTAGGTCGTCTTGGTGTCGCTGGTGCTATTGCCGCAGCTCCTGTTCTTCTTAACCCTTGGGTCTTGGGTGCTTTAGCTGTAGGTGCTGCTGGTTATGGCATTTATAAGTTTATCACTCGTGGTGAAGGGAAACAGATTGAAATTCGTATGACTCAATACGGTTTGTCTGATGTTGAAGGCGACCTGGTTGAAAAGATCCGTCAAGCGGAAGACATGCTTAAAGACTACGTTGTTATCGGTAACGGTAGAGCTAGTATTAACAAATCGGCTCCTCTTGAACAAGTTCTTCAATTGTTTACCGCACAGATGACTGACAAACGTGACGTGGGTGAAGTCTATACCTGGTTCAACGGTCGGTTCAAACCTGTGTTCTTGACTTACATGGCTTGTTTGGATGTGGTCAAGATTAAGTCGTTGAAAGAATACGACGAAGGTAAAACTCAAGACATTTATAAAGTAGCTTATCAGACCCATCAAGGTTTGTTACAGCAAATGCCAAGACCTTACGGGGTAGTGGCTAAACTCGATCATGACAACCCCATGTTGGCGGAGAAGCAAACCATCATCCGTGTTAATCAGTTGATGGAAGAGCTTAAGAAATACGTAGACCGTAAATCTGACAGTAAAGACCTAGAAGGTGTTTCCACTACTGTCGGGCAAAGTAAAGAGTCGATGGAGAAAGAACGCATCACTCTTGAAAACAAATTAAACAGTGACGATACCACTTGGAAGTCGCCTACTGAAAAGTTTGAAGCTACACGTCGTCTTACTGACATTAAAGGTGAGATTGCTAAACTCGATAGTGCTTATAAGGCTAACGAGGTAGTTGCCCAAATTTACGTTAATGACTTGTTACCAGATGGCAAGCCAATGGATATGCTCACCGCTATCCGGGTTGCGTGCTATGGTAATGAAGAAAATATTCCATGGCGAGTTGAAGCAGTGCTTAAGCTGGAACGGCATTGTGAAGCACTCTTTACCATTGGTGAAAACAAGGCTGAGTTCAACGGTAACATTGGTGAACTCTTTAACCGATTCAAAGCAATCTTCCGGGTTGATGACGATAAAGCAGATGACTGGTGCCTGTGGTTCCGTGACAGGTTCTTGCCAGTACTGACTAACTATATCCTCGTCCTTCAGAACTACCGTAGAGGTAGACCTGGCGTCGTGTGGAAAACTCTGTCGACTACTGCTCGTTATGAGATTGCCAAAACACTGATCGAGACTCAGGTTAAAGTCGGTGTGCTTACTACAAGTATTTGGTACGTCAAGGCCTCGCCTTTCGACGGCTCGTACTCTGTTCGTAAGTATGACAAAGTTGATCAGATGTTGAGTATTCTGGCTGAAGCGTCAACACTAGCTAAGCTGAAAGACCCTGAGCTGGAAGCAGGGAAAACGAATGCTCAATCTTGGGCTAAGGAAATTAGTCCTCACAAGACAGGTGGTGATTACACCGACAAGGCTCCTAACGTTCAAACAGCTAACCAATACCAAAGCAAGCGTGACGCGTTGGTAGGTGGTCAGTACGGCCCTAACGGTGGTGCTAATACCAACTCCATTAGTCCGTACGGAGCAATGACTACGCCTGATAACAAATATGGGTATAGTCCTATTACAGGTGACTCTGACACTAGCCATTTGGATATGAGCGGTGTTCAGGCTAACCAAGGTACTGACAGCGGTGTCTCTGTTCCTAGGAAACTAGCAGAACAGCTGATCATTCGTGAAATGCTTAAGCAAGGCTTCACAGATCCGCGAGCAATTGCAGAGATGCTGGCTTTGACTAACTATGAATCGGGTGGTTATCAAAAGACTACCGAAAACATGAAATACACCAGCCCTGAAAATCTGATGAAGACATTCAGGGAAGTTACAAGTCTTGAACAAGCACGTCGTCTGATTTCTTCCGGTGAGGTAGCTATTGCTAACACTGTTTACGGTGGTGGTAAAGGCGCTAGCATTGGTAACAAGTTGCCAGGTGACGGATATTCTTTCCGAGGTCGTGGGTTTGTTCAGTTAACTGGTCGTGAGAACTATCGGAAGACTGGTCAGGAGTTGGGCATTGATCTTGAGAACAATCCTCAGCTTGCTAGTACTGATCCTAACGTCATGGCGGCTATTGCCGTTAACTTCTTCAAGAATAACAAACTGTTGCAGAGTATCACCCAAACCGGTGACTTCGGTAAAGCAGCTACTGGCCTTAACGGCGGTAATGCATTGCCTGGTATGGGTCCTCGCTATCAGTTGTACTTGAACTACCTGAAACAACTCCAAGAAGGTAATCTGAAAGCTGACGACACTTCAATCACGGGTGATGTTGGTGGACAGACAGCTAACGACCTTTACGGAAACACAGCTCCTCCTACAGGCGGCGCTCAGGGTGGTGCAAGTAGCCCGGCTCCTAACTACGGTGGCGGTGGCGGTGGTAACACTCCTCCTCCAATGGTTGGTGCGGGTAATCTTCCTTCTATGTCAGGCGGTCAGTACGGCGCCCCTGCTGCTAACAACGGTAACTACACCACTCCTTATAGTTTCAACGGGGATACTGGTGGATTGGTTAACTCCAATGCCGCGCGTGGAACTGGCTTGCGTCTTAAGTCAGAAGAAACAGTTGGTGGCGGTGCTCATCACCCAGGTCTTGAAGCACTGTGTGAAATGATTCAGGAACGTGTTCCTGGGTTTAAAGAGTTCACGGCTCTTAATGATCGTTATCACGTTGACCATGGTTCTAAGGGTTTGCACCCTAGAGGCTTGGCTGCGGACTTTACTCTTACTAACGGTATCGACGGAAGTGACAGGGCTGTTGCAATAGCCATGGAGATCTTACGTCAGGCAGGATTAACTCCACAAGAGTTTACTGTCCTAAACGAATACCGTAAGAAAACTAAATTGGGCACTGGTGGTCATGTGCATGTTGGGTTCAAGTCTCCTGGCTCAGCTCAGAAGTTCTTGGAAGCGAGCGGGGCTAATCAGCCTGCTAACAACCAAGATACAACTGGCGCTGGTTTGGTGAGCCCTACCACTCCGGGTACTCCGGGTGAACCTGCTCCAACTACACCGACTCCTGTTGAACCAGTTGTTCCTGAATTTAGCAGACGTCCTCCTCCGATGAGTAACCCTGCCATCACTCCTCCATCCGCAAGGACAGAGAACGATGGCGTAGGTGAGCCTGACGAAGAAGCGTACCTGCCTAAAGTTCTTAACGAACCTAAGCTGCCGCCTCGGCAGACCAGTCTCCCGTTGCCAAAGACACCGCCGAAACAAAACAACGAGAAACCGGAAGGTTACGAAAAGAACAAAGAGCGTTATGCCGCTGGTGTTTCCCACGAGAAGCTTCAAGATATCCTGTCCGGGTTCAAAGACTCTGTCAAAGATATCAGCAAAGCGGATGGGGATCACTCTGAACTTCTGGCTGCTGTTGTTAAGCGTTTGGATAAGCTTATTGACCAGAATGAAGAAACCAAGGTATCAGGAAATGAAAATGGGTTGGTTCGTATGAACTAATATCCCGGTGGGGAGTACGTCTGTGCTCCCCTTTCTTTTTGGAGATTTAACAAACATGGCTCAGGTAACTGTTCGCGATCGGGACATCATCACGAAATCGTTCCGTATGTTGACCCGAGGAATAACCCCGAGTCAAGCATTGGACGTTATTAACTGGGATCTTTATTACAACGTTTTTAGTAGTGCTTATGGTGACAACCGTTACCTTAACCCTATTCCTCAATGGAGTCCTGCAACTGACCCTCGCTATGGTCGTTTGCTACAAACCCCTGAAGGTGGATTCGGTAGTCTCTACAAAAAGGTTTATGAAGATAACGTCACTCTTTTAACCATTACACCCAGCGTGGCTCAGTTTTCTGGCTTGCTTAGTTTCATTACTAACATGTTCAGTCCAACTGCGGCAATCATCGCTAACAAAGGTCGGGCACCTAGTCTGGCGTTTTATATGGGACAAGGCGTTGGCTCTATTGCCTTCTGGCCCATGCAGCTGGTTTCTATCAGCGCACAGTTTTTGGGCTTCCTTATGGATTCTCCAAAACACAATTTCTGGACGACTAAGCCGGCAATGGGCGCCTACACCATGGCTGCCACAGGCTCGCTTAACGACATGTTGGTAAAGCTTAACTTTATCGACCCGATTCTTCCAAAGCGCGACCAAGAACAGACAGACCCACTTTACGGTTTGAAACCTGACTGGAATAACGCGGCGGCTGTTTCTGAATTAAGTCAGCTTATTCCCGATTCGGTAAACCCGGATGGTACAGTTGACTTGATGCGTTTCATTATGAAGGGTACTCGTAAACACCGGGTACTAATTTCTCGTTTGGCCGGTATGGATAATGATCCTAACATCACCAACTTGGATCAGAAGTTAGCACGGGCTAAGCAACTGGTAGAAGAAGTTACTTTTAGTCCAGCTGTACTTGCAGGTGAATCCTCTCAGTCTTATATTGAGAAAGAGATGAACAGCGTTGGTAAGTACCGTGGTGATGAAGAAGGGATGCACGTTGAACAAGACAGTGCGTATACCAACAAAGATGCGTACAACAACATTGACTCAGCCGGGACACCGACAGGAGAAACAAGTGGTACAACTGGCGCAGGAACCGGAGGAACAAGTAACCCTGTTCCACAACCTCAACAAATGGGAGATACTGGCACTCGTGGTTCTCCTGATTCTCCTGTAAACCCTAACGAACGAGCAGGTCGTCCTCGAGCACCTGGTCTGGATCCGCTGGAAAACACGACCAGGGCACAGCAGATCTATTACGAGGATAACCCAGCTGACCGTTCTTGGGCTGGTAACGTGTTTGATTTGGTTAACACTGCTATTGCCGGTGGTATGGATGCCATTACATTCCGAGTGGATGGTGGCGGCGGTTCTGTCCGAGATAGCTTCTCTAACTCTAGTGGTCAATCTGCTTTGGCTGAAAAGTTCAACGGCTTGGTTAGATCTGCTAACGACTTCCGTTTTGATATCCAGGGTGGTAACACGGGTATCGACATGATCGATGGATTGATCAGTAGCTTTAAAGAATCCACAATGGGTGCTTTGTCTGGTTCTGTCATTGGTAACATTCCTCTGGCCTTGGCTAACAACGCTTACATTAAAGTTCCTGACCACTGGACTGAATCTTCTTGTGACCTTCATAAAGAAAGTTACAGTTTGTCATTCCGTTGCAATTACGCTCACCCCTATGAACAGATTGTTAAGATTTGGATTCCTTGGGCTCTTTTGATTAACATGGTTGCCGGTTATAGTTCGGGTGGTTCTTCTTATACCACTCCTTTCTATCATCGCGTATTCTCTAAAGGTCGTACTGTTATTCGTAACGCATTGTGCAGTCAAATGGACTTTGAGTTTGGATCAGGCCCTGCTGGCTGGACACGTGATCGTAAGCCTTTGAATATGAAGGTAAATATGACATTCAAGGATTTGGATCCTTGGGTCAGTCTTCCTATCGACCGTTCTACCAGTATCTTGGACTTGACTAACCCGGCTGCTTTGGTTTCTCGAATCCTTACAGATGACACTGGTTATAACAACTGGACTACTCGTTTGGCTGGTGTTGATTACCTCGACACTATCCTTCGGTACGCCCGGTTGAACCGTCAGATCACCCAAGCTGCTGTTGGGATGAAGACATCGTTCAGTGAAGCTAACATCGCGGCTAAGATAAGCGACTCGGTAATCGGCGACTTGCTCCGTATTACTCAGCGACCAATCACTCGTTGATGCAAAAAAAAACCTTGTACCTACTACCCCGGCTAATGCCGGGGTAGTAGTAAGGCTTATTTAAGCGATATCGGAGCATCTTCAAAAGAAGTATTGAGATAGTCGACAGCACTACCTTCAGCAAACATCTCACGGCAGCACAACAACGGAACCAGCTCATCGACAGTACTGAGCAAGGTAACCATGTCAGGACCAATACGAGTCACGATGCCAAGGTTGTAAGCACGACCGAACTGAGTATTACGATACCACCATTCAGGACCGACAACAATACTCAGAATGTTAAGCACCTTATCACGGAGAGCTTTGTAGTCTTCCGGAAATACAGTCGGATCAAATGTAAACTTCTCGAACAGAACTTCGACAAAATCAGGGTACTTGTTCAACAGGGTATTACGACCCTCTGTGTTAAGCATTCCAATAACAATATCGATACTTTCAACATCACCACGAGTAATCATGGTTTCAATTGCTTGAATGAATGCATCTTGTCGCCAAGGTTCATATGGATAGTTAGCCCATAGATCCTTGTAAGAATCTTTCATCCCGTAGTTAGCAGCGCTGTACAGGATAGAGTTATACAAAGAAGATTGAACGGAAGCGTCTAGGAAGTCATCAATACCTGTAAACTGACGTACCAGATCTAGAGTAGCCATACCCGCTTGTGACCGCCAATCAGGGCTAGCTTTAAACGTCTTGCCATCAGTTACCAGAATGCCGTTAAGGTTAAGTCCGGTAAGTCTCGCAAACTCATCGGTAATACCGTCTGCAATACCCTGCATTGCCCCAGCTTTACCATAAATGTTAAAACCAAGAATGCCTGCTGCTGATGTGATCAAATCGTCAGTATCGAACTTTACTCGATTACCGTCCAGTTTGATCATCTTGCTTAAAACTTGAGGGTTTAACAACCCACCAGCCAAAGCGCCTACAATACCGTTAAGCTGCTCAACAATAGAAGTCTTGTAGTTGGTAATTTTGCCATCTACAGAAGTATCGTTTGGATTAACCAGAGCAACACCTTTATCCAGTGTACTGGTCGTAACGTCCAAAGGATCCAGTGTACTGTTCTTGGTGTTCTGCATTGCCAGGTCGGCAGCCTTCTTAGACTGTTGCAATCCTGGTGCTAGGTCGAATCCACTAAGAAGACCCATGATAATCTCCAAAAAAAAATAAGTGAACTAAGGTAGGTGCAAGCACCTACCCTGTTATTCAATCTTCAGACTTGTCAGGATCAGTAAGAGGTTTACTGAGTCGCTGTTTACCGACGATTTGCTCCGGGCCGTCTGAGAGTTCGATGATTTCACCATTCTCGTCAACAACCCGCAAGATAACCTCACAAGACCGCATACGTAGAATCGACATTCCTTCCAACATCTTGTTAAATGACAAGTTGTTTTTCTGGAAATAGGTATCCTTGATGTTTCCTTGTCTGGTTAAGCGTTCGTTTTTGGCTCGTTCAGGATTCTCGGTTGTAACAATCCAATCCAAGTAATCCCTTAGGTACATCCGCCATTTGTGAGGGGTTCCTGCAACCCTTCGCAACAACATTCTGAACAATCTCGCGGGTGGATCATACAACTGATCGTCAGAAACAAATTTCTTGGACAGCGCTTCTAAGCGGTTGGCCTTTTTAACCAATCTTGGATCAATATCCATCTAGCCTCCGACACGTTGCTCCAGTACAACCGTCAACGTTTGTATCAGATCTAACAGCAGAAGCTTAAAGTAGCGACCGCTGATAAAGGTTTCTGTTGTATCATTAAAGTAAACGTTCAACCCCACAAATGGTTCACCGTCAGGGGTAGGAACTTTAGGAACTCGGCTGCAATAAGTGAACAGAAGTACACTCACCCCGGCAACAAAATCATTCAAAGATTCTTCATCACTAAACCAGTCAAGGAAGTCAGTGTGAATACTAGCGTCACCACCTTTGAAATAGTTTTCAGGGTTTACAGTGTGGTCGTTTGTTAGCTGCTCTAACAGCGCACAAGCTATCACAGAACTCTTTGTATAAGTCGTCAACTCATACCCATGGAAGTCACCCGCCCGAATCTCCAGGTAGTCTTCCAGGTCCTTTAAGCAATCGTATAGATCATGCAGCTGGCTGCTGAACCGTACTACAGGACTTGAAAAGCGAGACTCAATCAATCTGAGTCTTTCCAGAACAGCAGTGTCCAGCTTAGCCCGATAGTGTTTACCGATAATCGGAGACCCTAAAAGGATTCTGGCTAAACCTGTGTTCACTTTCATAAACGACTGTTTCAGATTCACAAAACACTACTCCTTGATATCTCACACTAGTAATATAGGTTTATTAAATTATGGAAGGCTTCGGCGATTTTGGTGGAAAGAAAGTAGCGGCGCCGGAAGACGTTGCTAAAATGAAAGCGGCTCTAGAGGAGTTGCGTAATGCCATGGTGGGGTCCGAAGACGACCCTGATCAAAACGCTTTGGTAAAGGTTATTCAACGCAACCGTGCATTCCTGTTGGAATACGCTCTGTCTGCTTACATTGATAATCCGAAGAACGCCAAACTGTTGGAAGGCGTGACTCAGATCATTGCTCAGATCGAGAAGGTAGTACGGGATGACCGTAAAGAAGCCCTCAAGAAGAAAGATCAGGACACTAATAAAGTCGGCTTTAACCAGATGATGGAAGCACTACAGAACATTTCTAATGGATCTGTTCGTATGCCAACCTTCAACTTCAACGAGTTTATTCTTGATCCAAATAAATCGATCATCGCCAACCATAGCAAGATGGATCCAATTGGTGAACACGAACTCATGCAAGGTAACGAGCTTATTGACCTTGAAGGTGTTTCGATGGGTAAATTCGACGGCTAAACATAGTAATGCTAATAACCAGCTAGGGGATGTCCCCTAGCTGGTTATTATTACGCTTGCTTTTCATAGTCATAAAAAGCATGGGCTACTGGCAGAGTTCTGAGTACATGGGAAAACCCAAGTCCTACAGAAAAGATGCGTTCACCGATATCACCTTCAAACAAATCGTTCTCCTCAACCAGAATATCGGGAATGATAAAACTGGTGTCTGGGATGGGCGGTTGCCCTATACTTTCAAAGAACGTTTTATAGTCTTCAGCAATAAACAAATCATACTTAAAGACGTACGAGAACTGTTTGTAATACAGAACGGTCAAATTACGAGTATCAAGGCTTATCGTCTTGATCTGAACACGACCCCCCATGCGCTCATGGCAATGAGCTTCCAGTTCCTGGACGATATCTGGCGGGAAGTCATAAGGAAACAGGTTAATGGTCAGCTGAATGGTGTTAATAGAAATTGGCACTTCGCTGAGTTGCTCGGCGTCAATAACCAATTTAAGAAAGCGGCTCATGAAATTACTTGGATAGAACCAACCAGTACCCCAGTCCTTTACAGACCGCGTTCTATACAGTTCCAGAAACTTCTCTTTGTTCAAACCAACAGAAGGGTACTCAAAAGTATCCATCCGACGAGTAAGGTAGTTGGGCTCAATCTTAGCCTCCCAACGTTTATCACCTTCCTGAACATAAGCCAGGAATTCTTCGTCTGTTGCCTTTTCAGATGGATAAGGAACATCACGCATTAAGTGTTTTTGAATTACAGCTCGTCGAGGATCATAAACACTATCAAGATCAGCGTAAGCGTGGATGGTTTTATTCATCGACAGACTCTCGCGTCAACAGGGGGAAGTTACCTGCAACGAGATCTTCTTGTGAGATGTCATCCAGATAAACACGGAACCCAGTCAAGATAGCAAAACTGGTATTCTTAAAAAGATCCTTTTCACGAACATCAAACTGCTCGCCGACGCCACAACTAATTGTGATGGCTTCAATGGAGTTAGTCAGTTGAGAAAGTGCTGCGATATCAGGACCTAGCAACGTGATTACTTGAAGCTGGATACTGACCCAGCGGTCAAACAAATCAGAGTCATTACCAACCCCTTTAATAAAGTTATCATGCATCTCCTTCAACTTAATGATAGGTTTAGCCATGATACCTTCGAGGTGATTGAGAATACCACCTCGTTTATTAACGACTTTCTCGCCTTCCTTAGCTTTAGAAAGCTCGGCATCATTCAACAGATTCCGATAAACAGTTTTAATGGCAATGCTCAGCACTACCATTTTGTCAGCATTCAATTGGTTTTCCATCGGTTACCCATTCTTTCTGGCGATGTTAGTGTCGATAAGACGACCACGGAACAAATAGTGCACACTGGCCAATACCTTAGTACCTGAGCCTTTGCGCAAGCTTCCGTCGGTGGTTGTCTTGCCGGTAGTGACCAAATCATTCTTGTAGGCCTTCAGCGCGTCCTGGTCACCGCCTTTAACGTTGTACAATTCGTTTGCCATGGTAGTTAAACCAAGGTTACGAAGTACGGCAATTTCAGGACCACTGATACCTGTAGAGCGACTGTCACCCATCACCTGACCAGTCAAGTCATCGATTTCATAATCGTTCTTAGCCGCACTAAACTTCTTAGCCCACATCTGGCGTTGTTTGCGACCTTCAACACGACCAGTGATGTAAGCATTAGGGGTAAGCGACTTAATCCCGGTATCTTCGTCATACACAACGAGACGTTGCATGATCTCGACACCGTACTCATCACACATCTCGAGCAAGTGGTCGTAGTTCAGCATTTCTTTGCGGTTGTAGTTACTAGCCCAAACGGCAAGACCGTTGCCCTTTTCAAGCCATTGAACCCAGCCTTCAAACTGAGCATCGTCCATGGTGTCCAGAATGCGTCGGTAAATAATCGCATTACCACCGCCCGGTGTTAACTTCTTCATGAAGGTGAGAAGAAACTCCTCAGCCTTCTTTCGATTACCGGCCATCTTCCTTTTCCTTTCTTGGATAACGATAGTGGGTAAAGGTCTTATTAGCAGTCGTCACAACTTCACGAGCGGTCTCGATGAAGGGGTCCTTTTCGAAGATGCTAATTGCGACCAACTCATCAAACAACATAGATGAGTTTTCCAAGGTTTGACTGAACAGAGTTTTATTACGGTCATTAACTTCGATGCTCACGATAGAAGAATCGATGTGACCAATACCGTATTTTCCGGAAACTGTGCTGAGAATGACGTTGTTACCGTACAGGGCGCTGATGCGTTCTTTCAAAGTAGCCACATAGGTCTGTGGATCTTTGCAGATGTTAACAAAGTTGCTGTCAGCAACGACCATGATAGTAATAAAGGAATCCTGAGGTTCCAACATCAGTGCTAGAGCTTGCATGACCTACATCCTTAAATAAAGAGGGGAAGGAGGTATTCACTTCCCCTCGAACTATTATTCCTTCTCCGCAACAAACGGAGTGAACTTGTCCGTCCAATATGGATCGCGTTCACCCAGTGCGATACGAATCAGTTCGTAAGTTGTTACGGTATGTTCTTTGATCAACGGGTTGGTGTGCCAGTAATCGACAGTGGTTTCCAAAATGTCGTCCCAGCTCATCCCACGTGCAATGATCCCATCGTACAATTGTTTCGGAGTAATCCGGTATTTGTGCGGAAGGGTAATCCAGATAGTTTGCATGAACCACAAGTGGTAAATGATAGTCAACGCACGGTCAAGCTTTTTGTCTTGCAGCGTCTTTTCCCAGATGGTGGTACGACCCAACTTCACCTGAGGATAAATGATCACAGCGTGACTGATGGCACTGCCTTCCAGACCGAAGTACTTCGCTCGTTTAAGAACGTCATACATAGTCAAGCCTTCCTGGATACCCATCGACTGACTGCCGATGAAAGACGCCTGGATGCCGGACATACCGCTCTTGTTACGATATGGCTGGTTGGTGTATTGCATCAAGTCAGGAATTTCTTTTGCGTCCTGAGTGATCTCAACGTCTTTACCGAATGGATTAGGGTACATCCATTCCTGACCATTAGAGCCACCCTTAAGAGGACTGCCTTTAATGATCTCGTGACCGATCTGAGGAATACGCATCAAAGACTTAGGGGCTTTGAGCTTCTTACCAGGACGAACGAACACCGATTCTTTTTCTTCTGGACGGCCAGTCAGGTTGACTTTATCAACAACCTGGGCCACCCACATTTGATAAACGCCGCTAGCGCCACCAAGAATGTCAGCATCTTCGTAAACAATACGGCGCATGTTACCAATGGCCAAGTCACGAGTACGCTTTTCACCACCGTCGTCGACGTTACCTTCCTGGAAGTGTTCAGACACTTTCTTGAAAGGCATTTCCGAAATGGAGTCAACACCGAACATGATCGGGGTGATGATTTGGATTTCTTTCTTATCCTTACCTAAGTAAGGGGTTTTCATCATGATGTTTTCTTTGTTCTTTAACGCTTCTTTGATTTGAAGGTTAATCCACTTGAACTTCTCGATAACGAAGTTACCGTCGCAAGGGTTTGCGATATCGTTACGAGAGAAATAAAAGAAACGAACGTCCAGCACGTCCCGAGCAAAGCTACCAATCTCGCCGGAGAGACGGTCATAAGCTTCTGCCAGACGTTCTACACTGAAGGTCGCCTCGATGTCTGCAAACATTGCAACGCTGCCAGCATAGCGCCACAGGAAGCGAGCCATTGCCAATACAAGCAAACCAGTTTTCTGAGTGTTGTTACCACCTACCACAGCACCGTTACGCGTCAAACCCCCATTACCGTATGCGGCGCCATTGAGGCCGTAAACGATATCCATGTTCAACATGTCAAAGACTGGAGAAAACGGAAGGTCAGCAATAACGATATCCGATGACTCCAATCCCTTAGTAAATGCCAAAGGTGTACTCATTGTTTATTCATCCAAGTATTTTATGAACTTTAATTAGGGCGGCTGCCCATTCAACCGGGCAAAATAAACTTGGCCCATTCTAATCTATATGAATAACGAGGCTAGTTATGAATCAATTGCACCAACAACCAGACAACTCTGACTTCGTCAAAGCTATTCAAGATGAAGGCTACATCAGTCTCGTTAAAGGCAAATCTCTTTTGGCGGTGACCGGTAATGAAGGCATGACTCTGACCGAAAGCTTCAACGCTTTCTTTAAAGAGTTCTCTACTTCCATTGATCGTAAACTGGTCGGTATGGCTGGTAGCGTTCACACGGTAGACGTAAAATCCCTCCGTCGTTTTGTAGACAGCGGGCAAGTCCAATTCGTGCGTAACACTGGCGTGGAAATCGTCGTTCCAGCGAACTTTACTCCTGGTCTCGGCAATATGATGCGGACAGTCAATGGCATCGTCAACGGTGTCATTATTCTGAATTCGCTCAAAACCGAAGGTGCTAGACTATACGATTGGTTGAAGCAGGTTGTTAAGACTGGTCGACCACCTTCTCGCTTCCGCTGGACCATCAGTAACTTCGATTCGGCTATCGAACAATCCCTTCATTTCATTCGTAACCTTCCTGATGAAAACCGACGCCTGAAGTGCCCTTTGGGTCAGGTGTACGTTAACTTCCAGGAAATGATTGAAGTCGTTGAAAACTTCAATGCCGCTGTGGCCACTATAGGTTCCCGTGATATTGAAATGGCTCATAAGGAAATGGCTAACGCTTATTCCATGGGTCAGTTGATGATCGAGAAGGTCAAGTCCAATGACGTTGTGCTGGACAAAAATGTTTTACTCGACATCGAGTCCATGGTCAATGCGTTCATCGAGCTGACCAACCTTGCAGGCGCTCTCATGACCGTTACCAACGAAATGAGTGCAGTGCTTCGCGAAGAAATCAAAGAAGTAACCTCGCTTCGTTAAAAAAGCGGCATAAAGACTACCCCTACCCATCCTCATAAGGGATGGGTAGGGAGTATGTCGTCAATCTGCTAATTCACTCAGACTCAGAACTCGAAGATTTGCACAACCTGACGTATGAACATAAATGAACGCGTCAGTTTGAATAATTGTCGAGTACCGGATGCCTTTAGGGTTACGTGTGTCTACAGCACACCACACGGTAACATTCGGATCATCTACAGAGTTACACGAACTACGATCAGGAATGTCATAACCAATCGACAGACCGATCTTAACAGGTTTCTTGGCATTTGGGTGCTCTACCTTTAAGTCAAACTTTAGAAGCGTCTGAGTGTACTCAGGACTAAGCTTGACCTTGGTTACACCCTTACCATTAACTTCCTTCGAATACACTCGATCAGTAATGTCGTAGAAAGTCAAGTAACCATGTTTGTTTTCTTCATCTCGTTTTAAGAACGAATTAAAGATTACATCCATACCTACCAAGAAATCACGGATACGATAAGACATAAGTACCGGTGAGATCAACTCAACCAACATCTTCTTGCTAGGTTCTTCTTTGTTATGGCTACGAACACCAAAAGGAGAAACCAGCGTCTTAGGTCCATCTGGAACACCCGGAACCTGATCAACCAAACGAGCAATGTCTTTAGAGACGATGTTGTTCAAGTCTCCAGCAGACAGATAACCGTTCGAGTTTTCAATACGCTTCTTGCTGAACTCATACATCTTGTCCAACAGAGCTAAAGGTTCTTTGGTATACAGTTTTGAATAAGTAACATCGGGAGTCAACTTCCCGTAGTAGTTCTTATCTGGCTCTACTTTACCGAAGTCATAAACCCGATAACCTTCAGACAGTGCATAGAAATCAATTTCACTACCCGTTTGGAAATACCAACGAGTTGCACAAACCAGTTTATTAAACTCTACCTCTGGATTCTCGTACTCTTTACGAGGGATCAAAGAAATCGAATTCTCACGAGAGAAACCGTACTGAGTAATAACCTCAGCCAAGTCTTTTTGTTTATTTGCTTCACGAATACCGATACCGCCCTCGGCGGAAGAAGTCAGATCGATGATTACGCGACGACCTGAACTTTGAAGGTACTCTAACCGTTGAAGGATATCAGCTAACTGATCTTTCTCTTCGCCAGTAAGAATCTCACCACCAAGTTTAAAGTTTTCAGATTTACGAATGGCATCTTCTTTAAGCTTACCAATCGCTTCATAAATTTTGTGAGGTGTAATGATGTACAGATTATTCATATCCTTATTCAGGACAATCAAATCCAGCACATCCAAATAACCTGCTAAGAAAACCGAAGTCTTCGATTCACGGTTAGTGATAGCCATCGACAAAATGTCTTTAACGACAACCACTGTGTTGTTCTTTTGAACATTGTTGGTAAAGTAGCCGCTAGACGTCGCAACATCTTTAGCCAGCTTTTTCTTACCTTCTTCTTTACTGTCGTAAGTGTAGCCATGACCGCCCAAAAAGAATTCTTCCTTTTTGTTAATCTTGACCATACCGCCGAGTAGATAAACAACTAAGTTTACCGTTGGGATAATCTCTTCCATTATGGAGAACTCTATAAAAAAGAATGGCGTACTACTAGAATACGCCACCTGTTTAATTTAATTACCGGTTGTACATTTCTGCAACAGTACTTTGTTGTTAGCCTTGATGAGATCGTTCTCCTCAAGGATGGTAATTAAATGTCGCTTCAAGAAAATGTTCTCATTAGCAAGAACAATCGCTGTCTTCGCCAAATAAAGATTCTGATCTTTTATGATCGTCATCTGCTTGATCAGCGTTTCATTTGATTTAACTACCCCCGATAAAGGGCTCTTCTCTGGTTCAAAAAGAGAGTTGAACGAAGTCACTCCCTCACGAGAATCAGAAAGCCGGACGCGCAAGTCTATGTTGCTAGTAGACAGAGAAAATATAATTAGTAGCAGCCCAGTCATTACCAAAACGCACATCTTTAAAACTTTCGTTAGCTGATCCTCAACGGTATCACCTTTGACGAATCGAAGTGCGAATTCTATGAATCTGTCTGCTATCTCCTTTGCAGCACTAAGCATGTGGGGGTTTCCTTAATTAACGGTGAGCACTATGAGTACATCCTATCTTTCCTTTGCAAGTTTGACGAAACTTCATGACAACAGCAAGTACCAGGTCTCTCCAATAGGGGAGGCTTCTAACAAGGCCCTTTCCTATGCAAGGGACCCTAAGGAGTTTTCCCTTCCTGTAAACGTAGCGAGTGCTACAAAGCTCATCAATTTCCTGTCCATGAAAGATGGCGCAGAAATTGTCATGCCTCAAGCTATTGCTGAAGTCCAGATTGGTGTGTCCAACTGGTTGTACGATCAAGCCAATCAAGGTAAGATCACCAGCAGCCGTGTTAACACCCTCAACTTGCTGAAAGCGCAGTTCTCCAATGGCATTGTCATTGAAGACGTCGGTGAGATGGTAACCAACAACGTTATCTGGCTCCCGAGCTTTGTGAAAGGTTATCACATTGTTGGCACGGAACAACAATCCTTTTACATTTGGATGGCGGATGCGTATTTCCTTCTCCAATATCCATATGTGAGTTTCACAGTGATCCATCCAATCCCTCTTGGGGAAATGGATACGCTGATGAACATGAACTATAAACAAATTGAAGAACGACTGAGCCGGGAAACTGCGGCAGTCGTCTCGAAACGTGAACGCGAAGCCACCAACAACTTTGCGTGGCCAGGCACCGAACGTAACGTGATTGAATTCCAGATCATGGATTTAATCAACACGGGTAAATTTAACGTTGGGTCTTGGGTCGTTTGGTCCTGGGGTAACGGTGCCGATGCCGAAGATCAACTCTACGATCAGATGCAAGAGGAAATCCTTAAGGACTCCCAATATGGTCGAGACAAGTGGGAAGAGAAGATCCCTGATCTCTTCAACCCGCTCGAGTTTTATGTGATCCCAGAGTTTGGTCGTCTTGGTATCCTGAACCGCACAACTGGAGCAAGTAGCTACTCTCCAATTGTGGACCGTGAGACGTCTATGGACATCGCTAACGTGTATCTTGGGCCATCTATGCCTCAAGACCATCTCATAAAATCTGCTCAGTCTGTTACCTTCCTTTATAAGTCCATTCAGGCACTGTTTGTTGGTAAGACAAATAACCGTGAAGGTATGAAGAAAGTAGGCGCTGTGATTCCAGATTACCAGTTGAAATCTTCGCTGGATCCGGACTTCGGTGACATGAGTTTGCCTACCATGGAATTCGTTCGTGGTATGGAAAACCTGCTGGCTGCGGCTGAAGTAGTGACTCCGTTCTCTCTGCTACCAGCTGGTGTTACTCGCATCACTCGTCTGGACAAAGTCTGTGTAGCCAAACGTATTGGCCGAGTGAAGTATGTTATGTTTACTCGTTGGCAGATGGTGCAGGACGGGCTGGTTAAGGATAAATAATAGATGACGACTAATATCGTTCCAAGTATGCAGGCAGCTGGTTCATTTGAAGCGGCTCCTCCATTTGATCGTGTTGTTGATCCCGAAACGTTCTATAGCGTGGAAGCGGTTCGTTCTATTCCTGAAATGCAGGGCCTGAACATCAACATCTTTGCTCGTGTATTTCAACCGGTAGGTATTACCGAAGAAATGTACGGAGACATGGTTAGCAAAGCTGTAGCGGACCGTGCGTTTGTTATCAGTCTTATCCCTCGTAAAGGTAAGGCTGTTTATGTTCTTAGTACCTACCTGAAATCCTTTCCTCTAATTGACGGGTTCTCTTATGAAAGGATGGTTCTGGTGGGCGACTTGGGTGTACTCCCTATTGACCTGAAGGATTCTATCCCTCTGGCCATGGACCACTTCAAGGAATGGATCTTGGCTAACTTCGGTATTAAAGCTGATGTTAAGCTAGGGACTATTCCTACCATTGGTTACGTGTCTCAGTTTGAACATGACACCATGGAGAATACCCGTAAGAACCGTATTACTGAGTCGGACAGTGATGTGGCTAAGATTAAGCGCCTGGAAGATCAAGTCGCTGCTCTCCAAGCCACTATCGCTAACTACGAAGAAAGATGGACAAGTCAAGCGTAAAGCAAAAAAGACCCCATACCCCTAGGAGAGCATTGCGCTCTCCTAGGGTGTAAGGTTTTTCGTTTATTGCAAGGTGTAACTAGGCGCCATCAAACCGATTGGAAGATCATCGGCTTTACGGAAACTACCAACAGCATGACCGTCGTTAGGATCAGCTTTGGTGCTGTAGCTGTACGGACGGATTACTTCACGATGCTGAAGGTTCATCAGGTAGCCCATCAGAACGTCAGTGAAGCTAGACAGGTAGCCTTCCAGATAGATGTTCTGGAAGTCCAGCAGAGGATCGCTGGTTTTCACTGGAAGATCTTGATCGTGGTGGTACTGCCAGACAATCCAGCTGTTAACATCGAGACCGATGCTGTCCTCGCCATTCAGAACACCTGTGGCGCGCAGACGTTGCTGAGCGGCGTAGAGGGTGTCCAGAATCTCGTTAGCCACTTCTTCCAGATAGTGTTTACCATCACCACCATCGAAAGGATAAATACGACGAGTGAAGTGAGTACCGGCCGCCAACAAAGAACGAATCTCTTTGTCGAACAGCTTGGTTCCTTCTTCACTGAGCTGAGATTTCCAGCGCAGGGTGTGGATAAGACGGTTGATTTTCTTTTCCAGTGTCTTGACGTAGTTGAACGATTGCTTGCACTTTGGATCGCCACTTGGGATATCCAGTACCAGCTCTTCGCCATTGCCCAGAGAGAAGCCACCTTCTGGAAGTTTTGGATAGATACGATCGTAACGAACGCCGAAAGTGTTCTTGTCTTCACCGAAGATGGAGAAGCTGACCCACAGTTCATGGTCACGAGGACCGGCGTAGATGAAGTCATCCGAACGACGGGAGATTTTCTTCAATGCTTCTGCAAAGAACAAACGGAATTCAGCTACGTTGCGTTCGATAGCAACAAACTCTTCTTGCAGAATAGTGTCACCAGGTGCACCTTCCGCAACAACCAGATAGCTGGCTGGAATGATGTAAGGGTAACGTTTCAGATCGCCGATGATGTCATCGGTTACTTCGACTTCAACGTTACCCAACAATTCTTGAGTGCGCTGGGCATTCAATAGGTAAGTAAAAGTGTTGTCCGACCAGATAAACCGCACCCAGGCTTCTTCTTTACCGGTTTCCAGATTCCAGCGGTAAAAATAATTAATGGGTTGCGTGATAGAACTCTCTGGCCAGAGAACCGATCCCAATTTAGACAAGTTGGTATGAATGACTGTACCAGCTTCGGCTTGAATCATTTGAGACTCCATTTTTGAGGTTACTGCATGTTAAGTTTATTTTCAGTCAAAGCAAAACAGACTGGGATGTATACGCACATCACAGGGATATCTTACTATGACCTATCTAAGGACATAGATAAGTTCTACGGTACGAAGTTATTAACCTCACACCAGATTAAGAAAGAGAGCTGGGACAGCATGCGCGTCCATAACTTCTTCCTGGTGGAATTGCACAACATTGTTAAGGAACTTCTGAAAGTACGGAACCTTCGTTCTCGACGTCGTGCCCTGAACGACCTACAGACTGTCTTAGAGACCGATACGTGGATCAAGGATACGATTACTCCAGAAGGTAAACAATTCGACTTCAGCCGCATCAAGAAAGCGATGATTACGACGCCTTTCGAGAAGCAGCAAGAATTTCTTGAACAGTATCCGATTATTACTAATAGCTTCCATTTGAAGGGTTTGTTATTAGATGCGGATGTTGGTAGCGGAAAAGCTTTACCTCTCCACACCCCAGTTAAAGTACCAGGTGGTTGGGTTCCTATCGGTGACCTTAAAGAAGGTGATCGGGTCGTTACTCCAGCAGGTCGTGTTTCTAAAGTTGTAGGTGTTTATCGTCAGGGTGTAACTGATCTTCATCAGTTTACTTTTGAAGATGGTCGTGTAGCTGAATCTCATCCCGGTCACTTATGGGAAGTTGACGAAGTCTCTATAAAGAATGATGAAGAGATCGTTAGTAAGGGAAATGTAACCACTACTAAAGATATCATAAGTCATTTTGATGAGTATACGTACCGTATACCGCTTATAACTGAAATATCCGGCTACCGCAACCTGGACGTACTGGGGGCAAGACATGTCGCCAGCAAGTTGCTAGACGAATGTATAAGTATCGATGACTCAGTATTAGAACTTCATTATGACGATCGAATCAAGATCGCCAAAGAAATGATTGGACAAGCTGCTTGTCATATTGGTAAGACGAATCTCAGTTTGATGACTGACACCGATGTAGGTGCAGAGAATTTCAGACGTTTGATTTGGAGTCTTGGTGGTATTGCCCACCCTCCTGTTCTTATCAATGGTTTGTTCAAAGTCGTCTTTAAACATCGGGATGTAGATATTCTGATCGAGGACTTGGTAGGTAAATGCGACGCTGTTCGTAAACAGTTCGATACCGATCAATATAAAAACCTTAAGCTTAAGATTGTTGACCATAAACAATTGGAATCGACTGAGACAGTTTGTATTTCTATCGACAGTAACGAGAAGCTATACATTATCAAGGATTACTTGGTAACCCACAACACCTTTACTTCTCTTGCTTGGTCCACCCTTGTTAATGATGCACCCACTTTTGTTCTTTGCCCACCCAGCTTGGTTGATTCGGTTTGGGTTAAACAGATCGGCGAACATTTCAAAGACGCCAAAACAGTCTGGACAAGTAAAAGCGATCTTCCTTTACGAGAAGGTTACGATTACTACGTTGTCCATTATGATTACATGAATGCTGGCAACGGTGCTTATCTCCAAAAGTTCATTGAAGAGATGAGTAAGAAACATAAAGGCCAGCTTAAACTGATCGTTGACGAATGTCACAACTTTAACGATCCCAAGTCAGCGAGAACCAAACGATTAATCGATTGGGCTGACAGTGATTTCTTTGGTCACTATCTCTGTCTGTCTGGAACAGCGCTGAAGGCCCTTGGTAGCGAGATCTTCACTATCTTGGTACTCTTGGATAAGTTCTTCGATAAGAAGGCCAGAGAGTTCTTCATGGCGTCTTATGGTCGCAACAGACCAGCCCTTAATGAGTTGTTAGCTCATCGGATTGGTCGAAGTAAATTTACCATTCCTGGTTTAACAGGTATGGGTCCACCTCCTCCTGTTGAGATTGTAAAGGTTACATTCCCGGGTGCTGATAAATACACCTTGGATGCTATCCGTTTGGATATGCAACTTTACATCAGTGATCGTATTAAGTTCTATAACCTCCACATGCCAGATTTTGTCAGGTTTTATAACGAGACCGTGTATGGTTATGAGTTAACTGTTCAAAGTAACCCTGCGCTTAATGATGAAGTACAGCGGTATAAAGCTATCGTTCATCGTTTTCGTACTCAAGGGTACAGTAGCTTTACAGACTCCAAAGATTCTGTCTTCTGCAAACAAGTAGAAGAGAAGATTGAAAAGGGTTTGAAAGGTGAAGCATTAAAAGAATTCCGTAATGTTAAATCTGCGGTAAAGTACCTAGGTTTAAAATTACGAGGTGAAGCGCTAGGTAACGTATTGGGTCGCGCTCGTATCAATGCGATTAAAGACGTTATTGCGCACGCCGGTATCCCTGAAATGATTGATAACGTGGAAAAGAAGACATTGATCTTTACTTCTTACGTTGAAGCATTGAAGATTTGTGAATCTTATCTAGGTGAACTAGGATACCCGACGTTAACCGTTTATGGGGAAGTCAACAACGAACGAGATAACATTATCAAACGGTTTGCGTCTGACCCTCGTATCAGAGCGCTTATCGCTGTTATTGAATCCTTGAAAGAAGGGGTTCCAATGATAATGGCTAACTTGATCATCTTGTTGAATTCTCCGTTCCGTGATTATGAGATGACTCAGATCATTGGTCGTATTTGGAGGCAAGGGCAAGATGTAATGTGCTTTGTCAAACTGATCGACTTGGACACTGGCGACAAACTCAATATCACAACCCGCAGTATCAACATCATGGAGTGGTCTAAGGAACAAGTAGATACATTGCTTAGCCGAGAAAATAACAATGCTCTGTTAGGTAGCGTGTCGGGCCAAGAGTCAATGGATATGAGTAATGATCCGTTTACTATGCCTGTTAAACGAATTTCTAGCCCTCTTAACATTTTTATGTAAACACTCTATTAAAAGGAATAAGGTTATGACCATCACTCAAGAAGTAGATCTCGATCCGGGCGAAGTGTATCAAGAACTCCATGACCCCGAACACGTCGCGTTGGTTATCGATGGTTTGGCCGATTCCATCGAACGTGAGATGGACGGCGTCACTGGTGTTGAGTCGCTAACTCATTCGCAGCACTATCTGGAAGGCGCCATGTTGGCCTCTGGTGCTTACCGGGCTTCTTCTGTTGCCGGTAACGAGGGCTTCTTCTCCTCGATCGGTGACGGTATCAGTGCGGCGTGGGAGTACATCAAGAAGATGTTTTCCACCATCTGGAACTCTGTCTTCAAGTCTTCTGTAAAGAAGAAAGAAGAAAAGCTGGATAAAGCTCTTGATGAGGCTTTGAAAGAAATCGAAGCCATGGACAAAACCACTATCACTACTGCCAATGCTCCGGCGGCTATCAAGAAAGTGGAAACCAAAATCAACAGCTTGCCGGAAGGTTCCAACAAGAAGAAGATGGAGGAAGAAGTTGCCCGGATCAAGGAAGCTCCTGAAGCCCAGCAACCGGCGGCTATCAAAAGTCTAATGGTTGAAGTGTTCGAGAGTTCGTTGGCTGACAAGCAAGAGATCAAAACGCGCAGCGACACTCTTGCCCAAACAGTTACTCGTCTCACTCAGATGAAAGCTGAATACGACGAAGCCGATGACATGATGGCTTTGGATATCCAAACTTTCCTGAATGGGTTGATCGGCCTTCCTAAAGCTGATCCAAAGAATTTGACTGAAGCCAAGGCTTATCTCCAAAAGTCTTCTCGTTGCAGTGAGGCTATGAGCAACAGTTGGGTATCGATCTTCAATACTGAAACGGCACTCAAAGACCGTATCGCCAAAATGACCAATGAGGTTAAAGATCTCAAAGGTAAAGACAAAGCCAAGGGCGCTGAGGTTCGCAAAGAGCTTGCTAAGCTCAAAGCTTATCTGGTTGGTGTTACTGAAGTTAGTAAAGCAACCAACAAAGTTTCCGAAACCCTGGTCCTCATTGCCATGGCTATCGCCCGCGGCTGCACTGTTGTTATCTAAGGAAGTTTAGCATGACCATTACACAAGAGATTGATTTGGATCCGGGTGAAGTTTACCAGGAAATACACGAACCTGAGCACGTCGCTTTGGTCCTGGAAGGATTTATTGATACTGTTAAACAGGAAATCTCCGGTGTAACTGGTGTAGAGTCTTTGACTGCGGCTCAGCATTACCTGGAAGGCGCTTTGCGTGGCTCTGGTTCTGTGAGTTACACGAGTGTTACCGGTAACGAAGGTTTCCTGTCTTCTATTAAAGCCGGTGCTTTGAAAGCCTGGGAATATATCAAGAAGATGTTCCAATCGATTTGGAATTTCTTCTTTGGTAAAGCCAACAAAGAAGAAGAGAAAAAGGTTTCCGATCAGATCGCGAAAGCCGAAGATCAACTCAAGGCGGCAGAAAGCCCTAAAGTTACTCCCGCCAACGTTGAACAGGTGGTTAAAGTAACGGGTAACCAAATCAAGAAGTTGCCCGCTGGTTCCGACAAGACCAAAGCCGAAAGTGCCTTGGACAGCATCATTGCTGATCTCAAAGGCGGTAAGTCCCAACCAAAGTCGGGTGAGGCCAAAGATACTAAACCGACTGAAGCCGCTTCTAAGCCGACTGAAGCTGAAGTAAACAAAGTTATTCCTGAAGTTGTTGAGTTGGTTAAAACTACTTTCAGTTTCTCTGTTCTTAACTCTAAATCGATCAAAAGCAATACTGATCGGATTACAAAAGTTCTGGGTGATCTTGAAACCAGAAAGAAACAGTATCAAGAACAATCGACAGACACCAGTTACGGCGAAGAAACCAGAAAGGCCTACAAGGTAGCAGTTGCTGACGTCGATGGTTTGTTGAAGATATTTGCTTCATTTGATCACGATACTTCAAAGATCAAAGACGTCGCGGCAGCTAAGCACTTCGTAGCTGAAGGAAAGCGTGTTATCGAAGCCATTACTGTCACTTTGAATAAAGTTAAAGAAGACAGTGCTTCGGTTAAGAGCAAGATGGCAGTTCTTAACGAAAAGGTAAAGGGTACAAAAGACGAGAAAGAAGAAAACAAGTTGACTGACGACTTGTTTGAATTGAGCTGCCAGCTTAACTCAGCTTCTGCCATCATTACCTTCGTCAACGCTATTCGTGGCGGGATTGGTAATATTTCTTATGCTTTGGGTGACCAATGTCCAGAGCTTAAAGAAGAAAAATAAAGGTATAGCACCTACCCTACAGCCATCAGGCTGTAGGGTAGGGTTATGCTTGCTATTCGTCGGTAATCAGGATTTCAGGAAAGAGTTTAATCAATCCGGTTTCCAACTGACCAATGGTTTCATTAACCCAAGGGTAAGCCAGATAGTCACGACCATCTTCTTCCAACTGGAATCGGACTGAAGGTTCCCGGAAGTTAATAGTGACATCGCTCAACCCATTGTAGATTACATCTGGGTTAAGCTTCCGGAACTCTTTGGCAGCGCCCAGTGGAACTACACAAGTGAAAGGATCTTCACCGTTATAGCTCAGAACCACATAACACTTGTCCAAAGACATGCGCAAAGTACTTACCAGTTCTGGGATGCCGGTTTCCGTAACCATGATGTTAGTCCAGTCAGGACCAATAACCTGGTAGGCGATACCTTGTTGCCGGTGAATGAACCCAGTTTTACTGTGCTCATCACTGAACGTAATTGCGGTTTGAGTTAAGAGTACAATGCCAAGATCAAGAGCTTCTTGACGCAGCTCTTGAGTGGCAATGAATCCAGCTTGTGATTGTTCTTCGAGACTTTTCATTCTGTTTCCCGGTTATCAATGTAAAGTTCTGCTTCGGCGCTACCGAGAGCTTCTTCAAAGTCTTCTGAGGCTTCCCCGACCTGACTTTGATTTACAAGCACGTACCACTCACCCTCTTCATCAAACCCCAGAATCAGCTCATCCCTGTTTTTCAAGCAATGAGCCTGCATAACTGCAATGCGATCTGATAAAGACTTATTAGAATTACTCACCGGTGTTTCTCCTAGTTGGCCGATGTTTCTTTTAGGTATGCCGCCTCTTTACGTTTTTCTAATTCAGTGCGGCAGAGAGGTGTATCGAATTCCCCGTAGCACCACATCAAACGATGTTCCTTACGACTATGTTCGATAATGAAGTACAATCCCATCACCAATCCAAAGAAAATAATAAGGAACAAAATAGTTCCTTTAAAAATATTCATAGGACCAAACAATTTATTTAAGAAGTTCACTAACAATCCCCCTGAAGAATTATTTTTTGCTAAATTAGTGTGAGCCCGACGGACAAATAATTATTTCGTCGTCTTTAGACTTTAACACTCCTGCATACTACCTGAACTTTTACCTTGGTTGATGAGTGAATGCAACGCACCCAACATCAGATGAATGGAGTTATAGTAATTAGGATTACCGGCTATAATCAAAACATAGTTGAGACCGCCGATAATCTGTTGCGTGAAATTAACATGCTGAACCATAAAGGGATGGTGAGTCACAGCGTATTCCCAGCTAACCGATATAGGAGGAAGTCCTTTCAGTTTAGCATTTTCCAACAGATCGAGAATTTCGTCACGATATGTTTCGAACTCGCTGTTAACAAGAGCCTCCAGTTCAGCTCTAGCTTGATGTGTATTAGAAACATCAATAACAGTGAGACCGTTTTCTTTTAAGCCGTCCTCAGGTTTAGGTGAATCCATGCTGGAAGTAACAATGTGGATGGCGTAGGTGATGGCCTCGTCGATGTTGTTATAATGACCCATTCGTTTATTAATGGTCATTACGAGCTGTTGTTTACCTCGACCTTCCAAAGTAACTTGGTTACCCCTTACTTTTATCAATGCAATCAGGTATTCCAAGGTGTGGAGTTTCATGTCATAGGAAAATTGGTCAATCATGGCGTAATCCTCATTAATAAAGTAACACAGGTAAAGAAAATAAAACAGGGACTCCGAAGAATCCCTGGTGAAACTATTTCAACGACTGATAAAGCTTTACACCGCCGATGAAAATTTGATCAACTGTTTTCATCAGTTCAAGAATCGGTTGCGATGCTTCTCGAGCCGGAATAAAAACCCCCGATTCAAGATTTCTCACGCCAATGAGTTCACTTCCTGGATCTTTCAACACCAGTGTCTCTCGCTGACGGTCAAAAGTACCCGCCAAACGAATGTTAAACACGGGTTCGTATCCAGCGGTTTTGAAATCACCGAAAAGTGTTTTGTCGATTTCGTTGTGATACGTTTCGAAAGAAAAACCACCACGCGCCCTGAGTATCATGTTCAACATGAATTGAGACTCATCGATTGGTGCTCTAATAAAGGCATTGTTAGAATAGCCGTAAGTATTAATAAAAAGAACGTGCTCAACCTCTTTTACTTTCAAGACAACGAGCAAATGATTAACCCGGAAAGAATGAGGGTCGACTTGATCAGTTACTTCCCAAGCGCGTTGTTCCGATGTCCCACAGAGTGCGAGATAATTAGGAACGTAAAGAGGAAGCGCGAGGAATTGAGTCAGGTGGTTACCTCGCTGATAAATGTCTTCTTTGTAATAATCAACCGGGGTAGGAGGGAGTACATCAGGAGGAATAAAGAAAACTGAAGTATCTGAATCTTTCTCGTAAACAGGAAACAGTCGAGATGTGTCGTTCATAACAATTCCTTTATGGATAAAATAAAAGGGATTACTAAAAATCCCTAATAAGAATTACTTATTTAGAAATACCCGTATCAAGGTATTCAAGGATGGACCTCGCGTTAGGACGATTAAGACGCCCTACGAACTGTTTGTTTTGCAAAGAAATTCTTTGAGTACCTGCCGTGCTGAAAGCAGGGCGTTTATCAAGCTCGTAGATGAATACCGGATTACCAGCCTCATCCAGCTGGGCCTCATCCAGGTATTTCTTAAAGCGAGCTTCAGCATCTCGTAATGCCGGGTTAGTCGTATCCCAGTTACAGGCGTAACGATGTTCCGTCACTTCTTTTAAATGCCAATTGTAATTTGTGCGTTTACGAGCCAGCGCTTCAGCTTGTTTCACTTGTTTGGACTTGGCCATGATGATGTTCCTTATTTACCAAATGAATAATGGGAGCTGGTTTATGAATCAATTTGATCTTGTTAATAAAACCGACATGGTCAAAGGGAAACTCTTTAAAGATACTTGCCAACTCAGAAGCTGGAATATCGTTAAAGATAATACCTCGATCGTAATCAGGTGTTTCATAAACCTGATCGATGTATCGCTTGATTTCGGTATCTTTCAAGTAAGGGATGTAAATCAACGAGTCAACCCGAGACGGTCGATAAACTGCCGGGTCGATCTTGTTTAAAGCGTTGGTCGACATCATGATAATAATGTCATCCAGTTCAACGATACCTTGAAGAATGTTGAGGAACTCAGAAAGGGTAATTTCAGCATTAGCCAGATTAACCTCAGAGCTACCAGCAACCGATTTTACTTCAATGTTGCTATTACCTTCAATACCTTCTCGGCTATGGATGGATTTAACATCATCAAAGTCTTCAATGCAAAGCATGTCACCAGGAGAAAGCTTAGATAACAGCGCTCTCATGTTTCTGCCGTGCACAGACAGATTAAGCTGGTGGATGTCTCGGCGATAACGACGACTTACATATTTGATCAGTGACGACTTACCTGTACCAGGAGGGCCGTGCAGAATGATCGTGTGTTTATAGTCAAGACCACGAACACGATACCAGTTCTCTTCGTTAATGAATCGCTCGAGTGGTTTAAACAACAGCTTTTCAACTTCCGGATCAATAATCAGATCACACCCGACATCAAGCCGAAGGTAACCAGAAATAGCCCAGTGGTTTTCAACAGGGTTATAAATCCTGATCTTGTTAGGATCTCGTTTAAACCGGAATTCTTCTACCAGTTCTTCAAAGATCTTTCCGTTACGACCAAAAGTAAAAAGAGTAAACTCTTCTTTCTCAATGTCCGTGCCAGAGGAGTCCAGTTTAACCAAATTAAACCAAAAATAACGACCTCTCCAGAAAAACCAATGGAACCCAACACCAGGTCCGAAAGCAGGATCTTCACGGTCGAAAGTAACTCGACGCATCCGATCATACTTAGCGTATTTGGTTTCACCGAACCACTTCATGAATTCGGCATAGTTGACCATGTCCATCGAGTAGCTTCCTTGACGAGTAAACGTCATACTGGAAACTGTGTTACGACGAACAATAGTCAAGATAACTTTTGGAAGCCCTTTAGCGAAATAGCCAAGAGCACCAAGAGCACCTAAGGTCATAAACCCTTTAACAGTAGAGTCTCCACCGCTAAGAGCGTTTATGACCGAGTTGACCCAAGAGAGCCACTCGGTTATAAACATAGTTACATTCCTTTTACCAAGTCTTACATTATCAGAAAATCATTTACGGCCATGACTTTGAATACTCTTTCAAAATCACTGAAGACCTTTTCCATTGTTTCCATTTCTGGATAGACAGTTGGATCTCCAGTAGACAGCAAATTAAAGATGATACTGATCTGATGATCGACTTCTTTATAAGCTTCTTTCACCATGTTGTAAAACATGTCATTGACATAATGATTGTCGCTGCGGAAAGCCATTGGCTTTTCACCACGGTCACAAGCTGCCAAGACATCGACAATATAAGACTGAAGATCAACAACACCGTCTTTAACATCGACAAGTGTTCTAAGTGTATCTTCAGCCTCACTTACTATTGTTTTCTTTTTTCGATAGTCATCAAGACTAGTCACGGTTCCCATTTAGAGGAGATTCCTGGAAAGGCAGTTTGGGTACTTGGCGTAGTAAGCCTCAGTCATCTCTGTAGCTTCGATGGTGACCTGCTCAGCCTTGTTCAGCAACTCAGAGACCACCTCGGTGCTTTGAGCCTCACAGCAAGCAACCCAGAGTGTACTAGCCTCGGCATGCTTGCGGTTAACTTGTCTCAATTCCTCCATCTTTTCCATGACGTTGTCATTGATAACCAAACCAGTATTACCGATATTGATAGTCATAACTTTCTCCGTTCTCCGTGATAGGAATTACTTATTGCTTAGGGCGGGGTTATTTACCAAAACCTTTCTTAAAGAAAGTACCTACTTCGTGCCAGAAAACAATGGCAGTGATAACCAACGAACTGACGGTAATAACACCGACGATGTTTGACAGGGTGAACCCTTTGTAGTTCATGAAAACAACACCGAGTACCAGAACGACAAAGAAGGTCAACACGACAAGGGCGATAATACCTTGATCAACAAACTTCTGTTGATTCATTTCCAGTTGTTCTACGGATTTGGTATTAGAAGAAGTCATGGTGTAATCCTTTTAAATTAGATGGGGGGTGGGTGTATTCGTGTTAGGTTGGTTTAAAGCCAGCTACGATCCAGCTCAAGCCTTTGTAGATACCCATCGGCACTGCAACAGTACCGGCCAATATCACAAGGATGATCAAAACGTTTTGTACAGTGAGGTTACCGACACCTTCATCAGCAATGCCAATGAGGGCCAGACCGAGCATCAAAGCAAAGGCAATGGCCGAAACAGAAACCGCCAACCGATGAAACCCGCCGCGATAGTTCCTTTGCGTGTGGTTACCGGTTACTTTGCGAAACAGGAAATCGCCGTTTGTCCGGCAGGCGTAAACAGAAAGTTCCTTGCTGATCATGTTAATCGCGTGATGCTGAACATGCGTTCCACAGGGAGAAAGGTCGACGAGATAAACAACGTCGTCCTGTTGAAGCAAAGGTGTACCTGTGCTGTAATTAGTCTTAACCTGAGCCATGATCATTTTTCCTTAAGCTTTACCGATAATAGTGTAATTACCATCTTCATCTTTAGCGATGCTGATGTCGTGTTCAGAAGCATACTTGTAAGCTGCTTCTCTTGCATCCAGAGAAGCAACCACAGCTTTTTCACGCTCGAGGTAATCAAACCCCCGCTTAATCCCCAGCTCCAGCTCCAGAGACTCCTCAAGAAGTTCTTTAACCTTTCTGAGATGTTTGGTTGCGTCTTCTGTAGACACAATCCAATTATTCAAAGTGGGCTCCGGGGATGATTTAGTTACATACTCCATGTTGTTCTTAATCAGATTTTCGTTCTTCTGAACTTTAGCGGGTTTAGTTTTTGGAGCACTGTTACGACCGGGCGTTAACCCCCGACCGATTTGTTGTTCTTTCTTTCGGCGAAATGCGCCCAAATCTACTACATCACCCATAGAGACTTCCTCCAGCATTTTGTTAACCGCAGAATCTTTGATGTGGTAAACACCCCCCTGTTTAATAAAAGAAGGAATCAACCCAAGAGTTTCGGCTTTATGAAGTTTCTTCAAAAGAGTATCAAAACTATTAAGCATACTGTCGCGGTTCTTTTTCAAAACAGCTTCAGATTTAACATGCTTGTTGTAATCCAGAATTAATGCCATTTTCTTTCCTCGGCAATCGTTGCCATGAGATCGTTAAGTTTTTCCAAACGGGCTTTCAGCATCTTGGCTTTATTGCGTGTGTACCGTGCTTCATTCCTGTAATGGTTCCGTGTCCTTGCGTCAACGCTACCCGATGCCTTTCTAGTCAGTCTCAGGGACTCACTCTGCAAACGTTCAATCCGATCGGCTAGTCGTACAGCAAGTTCTTCCAATCGAATTGCCATCATGAAACTCCTTTTGTCTTTCCTTTAAACAGAGTTATTTATTCATGATGGTAATATAGGTTTGAAACGTATTGTAAGTTAAATTAACGTACTCTAAAAATGCAATGAGCGGTACAATTTTATTTACTCAATTTTATGGCTCTAAGGCTATACCAATTCATTCACTAACCTGACATCAAAGGAATCAAACATGGCTTTTCCTAATGACCAGTTGTTCCTTGACAGGTTCATTTCCTTTAACAAAGAGCGCTACAAGACAGAACCGGATTTTGTTGCAAAACTTGATGCGCTTACCCTTAACTCTGTTACCTTTACAAACTTCCGCAAAGAGGTTCAAGAGAACGGAGACGTCCACCACCTGGTAGATGCTCGTTCCGTCGGATTGCTGCGGGGTAAGGATCAGTCCTACCTACCAGCTGATTACGCAATCGACGGCACAGCTCAACTGGTAGACGAAACTGTTCGGACCAAGGAAGACTTGGAACAGCAGTTAACCGAGGGTGTTTATTTCCTTGGAGTTAGTGCCGAAGAACATATCGGCGCTATACTGGTGTATAAAGGAAAGAAGACGGTAGAAAGGATTAAAGAACTTGTTAAGTCTAATTGCTACTTTGATCTCGCGGATGATGAGATTACTGTAGGTGAGGACATGACAACCATCGCAATTGATTCACGTACCATCGTCGGTCTCTTGGATGTAATCGAAAGTCTTTACGATGACCTACCTCGTTACAACGGACGCTATCATTACGATGGTACTATTAGCTACTGATTGGAGAGACGAATAAATGGCTATTGATGATCCAAATGTCACCCCCGAGGAATTACCACCGATTAATGAACCAGCGGAGTGGGTTGAACATTTACCTGCTATGGTTCCTGGGGTTCTGGTTAAATCTAGCCCTCAAGGTCGTGGTCCTTCTAACTTCCAGGCCTTGGTACTGGATGCGCGTACTCGTTACCTTAAAGATCAGCTTACTCAGATCTTGGTACAAGGTATCAACGTTATTGGCACTCTCAATAACGAAGCTGAACTGGATGCTATTCCTACCGATGATCTGAAACGCGGTGATGCTTACTTCGTTGAAGGTTCTCTTCGTGTATGGAACAAGATCGAATGGATTAACTCCGGTTCCCTGTTGGGTCCTCGTGGTATCACTCTGTTGGGCACTTGGCCTGACAATCAATCTTTGCCTGCTGTTGATGCAGGTACTATTGGTGATGCTTACGTTTGGAAAAGTGACATCTGGTTGCTTGTTCCAGGCCAAGGTCAAAATCCTCGTTCCTGGGTATCCATCGGTCTGGAAGGTCCAGAAGGTATCAGTGCTTATCAAGTCGCTGTTAACAACGGCTTCCAAGGCACCCAACCAGCATGGCTCGCTAGCCTCGTTGGTAAGTCGGCTTATCAGACATGGCGTGACCAAGGTAACACCGGTTCCCAGACTGACTTCCTTAACTCCTTGAATGGTCTCGACGCTTACGAGCTGTGGAAACTTCAAGAAGGTAACGAGGGTAAAACTCTTAATGAATTCTTCGAAGCTTTCCGAGGCAAGACTGGTATCCAGTGGAAAGGTGCGTGGGACAAAGATGTTCCTTATGACTACGGTGATGTAGTTTCTCACTCCGGTAGTTCTTGGTTCAGTACATTGACTTTTGCCAACACCGGTCGTGAGCCAACTGTCAGTACTGCTGGCTGGGGCTTGCTGTCCATGAAAGGCGACAAGGGTGATGCTGCTACCCCGTTCGCTGTAATGGGAACCAAGGCAAAGCAAGAAGATCTCCCACGCCCTGGTAACGCTACAGAGGCTTGGTACGTCGGTTCTGTTCTGTACATCTGGGTTGATCTTCTCAACGATTACATTGACCTTGGTGGTATCGGTGGTTTGTCGGCTTACGAGCTGGCTAAGCAACAAGGCTTCCCTGGCACCTTGCAAGAATGGCTGGCCTCTCTGGTGGGTAAGTCCACCTACGAGATCTGGATTGAGCAGGGTAACACTGGTGACAAAGATGCATTCATCCGTGCTCAACGCGGCGCTTCGTCTTACCAGTCTTGGCTGAATGCTGGGAACCAAGGTACTGAAGAAGAGTTCGTAGCTTCTTTGAAATCGACCACTCCTGGTCCTGCCGGTCCTGCCCGTGCTCCGTTCTCGGTAATGGGTGTTAAGGCTAGCGAATCCCTGCTCCCAACTCCAGGTAAAGAAACTGAAGCCTGGTTTGTTGGCCAGAACCTGTACGTTTGGGTAGAGTCTGTAACCCAATACGCTGACATCGGTTCGATGGGCGGTCTGGATGCTTACCAGTTGGCCTTGTCTACTGGGTTTGAAGGCACCTTGCAAGAATGGCTGGCTTCTTTGAAGTCTGTTGTTCCTGGTCCAATTGGTCCGCAAGGTAAGAACTTGGTTGTTAAAGGCACCGTGGCTAACGCCGCAGCGCTGGACACCATTACCAATCCACAAGCAGCTGATGCTTATGTGACTCGTAATGACAACCACCTTCACAGCTATAATGCTGATGATCAAGTCTGGAACGATCTCGGTCCTTTTAAAGGTACTGATGGTAAGTCTTCTTATCAGATCTGGCTGGATAACGGTCACAGTGGTTCTGAAGTCGAATACCTTGCCAGCCTGAAAGGTACCGATGGTAAGGATGGTACTTCGGTTGTTATCCGTGGTTCGGTTGTTACCTTCGATGAACTACCGGCTAATCCTGAAGAACAATGGGTTTACGCTGTTCGTGACGTCAACACTCTGTACTGTCGTGTAGGTAATGCTTGGATATCTCTCGGTGAATTCCGTGGTGAAGACGGTAAGGACGGTACTAATGGTAGTTCCATTACCATTGTCAAAGTTCTGACTGAAGCTGACCCTACGATCCCTAATGCGGGGACTAACGAAGGTAAAGCTTACATCAGCCTTGATAAACGCATCATGTTGGCTGTCAGTGGTATTTGGACTGACGGCGGTCCTGTTGGTGTTGCCGGTGACCGTGGTCAACAAGGTACTGGTATCAAACTGCGCGGTATCGTTACCACAACCTCCAACCTCCCTAAGAAAGAAACTTCTGAGGAAGGCGATGGTTGGTTTACTTCCGTAGACAAGATGTTGTATGTCTTGACAGACGGCGAGTGGGCAGGTCCTTTCGACATCACAGGTCTTCCTGGTGGTCAAGGTGTTCCTGGTCCGGAAGGCGCTCCAGGTAAATCCATCAACATCATGGGTGCGTTTGATACCATCGAGTTGTTGGCTGCCGCCCACCCTACAGGTACTCTGGGTGACGGTTACCTGATCGGTACAGGTGAAACTCCTCGTGAACTGGGTATCTGGTCGACCGAGGGTGGTGGTAAGTGGATCAACGTAGGTGTTATTCAAGGCCCTCCCGGTATTCAAGGTGAGCGTGGTCCTATCGGTGTCGGCAGACCTGGTGATAAAGGTCCTCGTGGTAGCATGTGGATTACTCTGCCTGCTGGCCAGGATGCTCCTGCCGCTGGCTTCACTGGTCTTGTGGGTGACTGGGCTGTATCTAGCTCGTTCAAAGTCTACTACAAAACTGCTGACCAAGGTTGGGTGTACTGGGGTCAATTGGTTGCGGGTGATGTTAACTCGCCGGTATTGTCCGCTGGTAAGGTAGTTCGTCTGGGTAATGAATGGGTTCCGTTGTTGGTTGACGAAGCTCCAAACATGATCGACGGTCGTCCTTATGTCCGGATGTTGATCGCTGGTAACCAAAACAACGAAGGTGAATGGGTAGAGTTGGAATTCCCTGATCCATTCGGTGATTCTCCTGCTGACGGCAAGATGTACGTTCGTACTCGTGCTTTGAATGCTCCTAAAGGTACTTGGACCCTCCTCGGTTCCTTCATTACTGAAGCTCCGAATGACGGTAAGCTCTACGGTCGTACCAAACCGACTGATGCAAGTACCCCAGGTTCTTGGAAACTGATCCCTGACAGTATCGCTGATGTCACTACCAAAGATGGCAAGCTTTATGCTCGTTACTTTGCTACCGACGGCACGACAGCTATCTGGAAAGAGTTCACTACTATCGCCGACTTGCTTTCTAAGGACGGTAAACAGTACGCTCGTGTATTCGAGTCTGCTGGTAGTGCGCCAATCTGGAAAGAAATCGTTGCTCCTACTTTCGATCGTTATACGGTCAAGTTGGTATCGGCAGTTTCTGAACTGGATCTGAGTGTAGCCCAAACGTTCAGTTTCAACGCCAGTGTTGCTCGGACCATCACTTTCAAAGCTGGCACTGTCCCAGCCGCTGACCGTTCGATGGTAGTTGTTATGATCATCAACGGCGCCGGTTCTCTGACCTGGCCGACTAACATTACCTGGCACCAAAACACCCAGCCTGTATTGGGTGCTACCACCACGATCGTAACACTGGTCTGGGACGGTATTGGTATCGGTAATGGCGGTCGCTGGATTGGTAGCGCTGGCGCAACTGTATAAGCCTGAATAGCGGTAGGGTTGGTTACCTACCGCTTCACTTCTTTATAGAGGCCAATGAAATGGCTAAGTTAAGCAAAACCGCAGTTGTTGCAGAAGAACAAACTACCAGTGACGGTAGCGAAGTAATCGTACAAAATGAAAAAGTTACTAACGCGACGCTCTTGATCGAAGTAGCCACCAAGTTGTATCCGGTGACTTTGAACATGATCTTCGAAAAATTCAAACCCATGAACATGTCGTTCTCTTTGAATCCTCCTCGTGTGGATATCGAAGGTCTGGGTTATGCTGTTGTTACACCGACAGTAAAACCTACTGGCGACGTTGTGGTTGAAAGCCAGCCAGAACTGGAAGATGGTGTGTGGTATCAGACTTGGATTTCTCGTGATTTCAACGAGCAGGAACTGGCCACCCAACTGGAATACGCCAAGATCACAGCTAATGACAACATCATGGCTGTGCGTAATAACGACTTTGAATTGGGTACTACCCACACTGTCGATGATAAGACCTTCAATGTGCAATTGCGTGTTGAAGATCGAGTTAACATTTTGGCCATGTACGTCATTGCCAAAGAAATGGTAACCGCTGGAAGTGATCATCTGGAGCCGTTTCGTAGTTACGAAAATGAAACCATCATGCTCAATCCACAACAAGCGGTTGATATGGCTATGACGGCTCTTGCAGCTGTAAAGTCTATCTCTCAGTCGACATGGACTCTGAAGGATCAGGTAGACTCGGCTAAAGTTATTGCTGATATTCCAAAGATCCCTACCACGTTCATTCCTAAAAAATAAAAGAATAGGGAGAGCGGACGAAAGTCTGCTCTTCTTGTTTCTTATTAGGTGGCGGCAATATGTAGCGGGTCCCTACAAGCTGTATTAATTTAGGGCTAGCACCCTTAGGACTTCATCATGCTCGAAATGTTAACTAGCGGGGGAGCGGTCAATAAACCTCCTAAGACCATTTTTAAACAAATTCAGCCAGTAGAGTTTATCACAGGAACAGCGCTCGCTACATTAGTAGGCGCCAGTGCTCTGGGAACTGCCATGGCGGAGATTGATACCACCCCGTGGCTTATCCTGCGAGAAACGACTAAGGTTTACGCTATTCCACAAAAACCATTGAAACATTCGTGGCCCTATAAAGCAGCTTTGAACGCCGGACTGATCTACGGTAAAAACGTTACCATCCAGGGTGGCGTTTGGCAAGTAAGGACGTTCACGGGTCAGGATGGTGTTACTGGCGAGTGGATGCGGATCATGGCAGGTCTGGTTTCTGGCCAAGTGTTAACAAATGGTCAGAAGGCACCTATTCGCTGGGCTAACCTTACCTTCGACGACATAGGGATGGGTCCGCTTAATACCACCAGCCAAGGTATTTCTGTCTATATCCAAGAGACGTTTAACCAATTTCAGTATTACACCCAAGGAACCAGAAACCAGTTGTATCTCCTTAGTAACCAAAACATGGATAACACCTTTGCTTCCAACGGGTGGCGACCATTACTGGTTTGGCAATCTGGAAATCAACCATGGGTTTAATGGAGGTAAAATGTTAGAGATCATGACAGTTGCTGGAATCTCCAGAACGCCGGCTAAGCCGCTCTATGCAGAACTCCTCCCTAGTGACTTCATTACGGGAACCGCATTGGCCAGTTTGACAGCCATGTCGACTATTGGGACGGCGCAGCCAGAAATTGATACAACCCCATGGCTGGTATTTCGGGAAACCACCAAAGTCTACTGCATGCCGAAGAAGCCTTTGAAGAATAGTGTTTCATATACCCAACTGAACAACGCGGGACTATGGGTAGGTAAGAACGTTACGATCAAAGGTGGGGTGTGGAAAGTCCGGGGGTTTACTGGGTTAGGTAACGCCAGTGAATGGGTCAGGTTCATGGGTGGGTTCATTAGTGGAGGGTCCCCGCCTACGCGTTGGGCTAGCTTCTCCTATGTTGATATCGGTATGGCTGTCACTACAGCGGCCAGCAGTTGGATACAAGAAACTGAGAGTACCTTCTTAGGGTATCGCCGAGGTCAAGCGAATAATTACGCGTACATGGGTACGTCCGAAAATATTGGCAACGGCTTTTCTAGCTGTGGCTGGAGACCTTTACTCGAGTGGGTATCTGGCGCACAGCCTTGGGTTTAATAAGGAAATTTATCAATGAGTACATTTACAAGGTTTAGCGCCGAGGAACAGTTACGGTTTAATAAACCGATGACTGCAATGTACGGGAAAAACCTGTGGGATACTCTCCCTGGTTTTCGTTATTACATTGGGTCTGAAAACTCCAATGAGTACGTGGATGTTGAAACAGGGTTCTTGACTGATGGCGCGACTATCCCTCGCTTCCTGTGGTGGCTTCTGCCGCCTATTGACGAGTACAGTCAAGCAACCACTCTTCACGACAAACTGTGTCGCACCTACACGATCACACGAGTTGTGAACGGGGTTCCTACAACTGTCAAGATTACTCGTAAACGGATTGATGAGATACTTAGAGAGGCAATGGATGTATTGGAAGTAACCCCTTGGAAAAAAGAATTCATTATGTTCGGGGTTAATCTCAATCGCATTGTCACAAGACCAACGGAGCCCAAGTCTCTTGCTGACAGCATCAGATAAGAGGATAAGAAAATGTTAGAAGCTATGTTAACGGGTGGAGCCGGGTCAGGAAAAACCTATCCTGATTCAGGACCTGGTCCCAAGACACTGAAAAATGGCAGTACTGAGTTAGGGTATTTTGGTGAAGCCTCGTCAAGTGAGATGTTTACCCTTGCCGAAATAAAACGAATGACGGATTTCTGGACGGGTACTGACAACAATCCTACTCCTGCTTGGATTAAAATGTTTGTGTCGGGTAAGGTTATTTACTTTCCTACTCAACCATTAATCAGTCAGGTCAGTTGGAATAATCTTTACGCAAAAGGTCTGATTTATGGAGTAGATGGTCCAGGTACTGTTCCGGGATCTCCTGCTGTTAACCAACTTACGTATCTCACGAAGAACAAATATACTTTTAAAATAAGGACGTTTAAAACTCATCCCGATGATCCGGCTAACCAAGGTGGTGCTGAGGTTATTGCCACTTCTGCTATTGTTAAAACAAGCGAGTGGGGAAAAGTCATCAGTCCACTATTGTCACCGAGACAGAGTGGATATACGGGAGATAACTGGGCTCTTTATGCGTTTAACCTTTTTATCTTACCGGGAACCTCTGGTGCAATAGGTCAACCCACCAGGCAAGCAGACCAGACTCAATGTGTGGGGATGAACAACACTCAAATTATCCTTCTGGGTAAAGCACTTGCCGGTTATCAATGGTTACCTGTTCTAGAACTAGTTCCGGCGGATGAGGTTGTTTATCTACCAATTAAAGATCCTACGGCGGTTACTCGTGGTAGTGCTCTTCCAATTGTTACCAATGATCCTAGTTATGAAGATTCGCTTATCGCTTATCGTTCATTCTCATCTGGTGTGCAAATGGGTCGAGCTATTAACACCGACGATGTTGTTTATTCTGATCCTTATTATCGAATAGACACAGGCGGAATAAAAATGACCAATACCCCAGGACTTCCCTTGATTGTTAATTCAGTCACTTATGAATAAGGAATTATCATGCGCGTTAAATTGAAATGGGCTAACCGCAACAACCGCCCAGTAAGTACAAAAATCTATCGTACCGACACCATTGTTCCTAATGACCAGTTGGGTCCTCCATTGGTTACTCTGGACGGCGCTATTCTTGAATGGGTCGATACCACTGTTGTTTATGGTAAAACGTACTATTACGTTTTTGGTGTTGTTGGTGGACCTACTGAGCTTTACTCTATTCCATTAAGGGTTGATGCTATTTATAGCACAGGACCTGGTCCAAATAAGCTGGAAAGTGGTGATCAGTCACTGGGTTACTTCGGTACTGTCAACGCATTGGATTTGTTTACTGCTCCGGAGCTACAGTCTCTTGTAGGCTATCCTCCAGCGGCGGTTAACAACCAGCTGACCCCTTACGATAAATGGTATCGCAATGGAAAGATTTTGTTTATCCCTCGTCAGTCTTTTGGTGCTAGTTGGGGGTGGCAAAGTTTGTATCTAGCTGGTCTCGTATTTGGTGTAGACAATGAAGGACCTTGGAGACCTGCCGGAGTAGCCGCTGTAAACCAAATGAAAATTGTTAGTAAAGGGTTTAACCGTTTTATTGTCCGGTTACCTACGGCGGCCGATGATCGCAATAACCCAACCCGTACGGTTCCAGATAACGCAACAGCTAGCATTAGAAAATTTAGTGAAACTGCTGATTGTCATTTTCCTACACAAAACCAATGGGTCCCTGTATCTCAGCGATATCCTCGGTTGCAGTTAATTGCTAACTCTATTGCTTTCATAAACAATAGTCAACCTATTCTGTGCCAAGAACAATACAGAGTTGCTACATTGACAGGAGTTCCTGCATCAGCGACATTTGCCGGATCAATGGAAACTTTGGTTAACTACAGTGTTGCGGGCGGAGGGTGCTGGAAACCGACCCTTGAATTGATCCAAAGTGATTTTGTAATTGCGGAGACTGTTTTATGAGTACTCGTATCAACTGGACTAATCCAAACGCTACTTTTAGCGAAATTCGTATTTACCGGACGTCCGCTCCGTTTGATAAAAATAATATTCCAGCCACTCCCATTGTTACCCTAACCGAAGGCAATACTTGGTTGGATACAACTACTCAGCAAAACGTGTATTACTATTACACTATTGCTGTTGTGGTAAATGGGGAGGTGATCTTGTCACCTCCCAAGAAAACTATTCACATGCCATATACAGGCCCTGGTCCTCAAGAGTTGTTGTGCGGCGATTGGACTCGAGGATATTTTGGAACTCTCAGTGGTGCGGAGCTTTTTACTCCCGCTGAATTGTGCGCAATGTGCAACGTATCCGGACCTAGTCCTACACCTCCTACGTGGGTAAAGCTTGTTAGAAACGGAAAGATTCTGTTTATCAATCTTTACGTGATGACTAGCGGTAAAAACGTTAGTTGGAATACCCTTTACGTCCTAGGTTTGATTTACGGGGTGGATAGTGTAGGTCCGGCAACGGGTCACGGATTAGCTCCTACAAATCAGAAAAAGGTAGTGACTAAAGGAGACCATAGTTTCTTGGTTCGTCTTATGAGAGCGCTCGATACACCGGATTACTCAGCAGGACCTGTAGTACCTACTCAGGGTGAGTATAGTCCACTTTATAATTCTCTAATGAACCTAGGTTATCCTGGTGGTGCGGAAGCCATTAGTGATTTTAACAAGACAGCGTACCTTCCTGCTGCTGACTATATGGGTCTGACTGAGTTTACTGGAGCCAATTGCATGCACATTGATGCTTCTGGTAACTTGACCGCAGCTTCAGGTAACTGTAACCGTACCCAGGCGTCTAACTGGCGTCCTGTACTTGAACTCATTCTTTAAACAAAAAAATAAGCTAGATAATAACCTACTGACCCATTGGGTCAGTAGGTTATTAGTAACATTATGCCGCTAAACACTTAGCTACGACTAAAGCTATTTCTTTTTCAGCTTCTTCAGGACCGCAATTCATTTCATACATGAACTGGTTAAGGTAAGCTTCTTTCTCCCAAGGGGAGTTGAAGTATTCAGCAGTTACTGTACCTGTGACTACTTGTTCAACACCTTCCCAGTAAGTAGTGCCGCCATCATGAATTAAACGACCATCCATCATTTGTTTAACATGAGTGCGTTCGTGTACCAATTGCGCGCGAGCGGCTTTACGGACGTAGGCTTTGGAAAACCTTAAGTGGCTCGGAAGACCATCCAGAAAAGCTTCGTAGTTTACAACCAGGACTCGAGTGGCTTCAGTTTCACCAGTGTAAACAATAGGTGCAACAAAAGCAGAGAAAGCAATATTACCACCAATTGCAATAGTGGTAGCGTTGTCGATAACCAACAGGTCACAGTCGTAACCTTCAATCAACTCCAGACCTTCCAGACCGAAGATGTCGATGAATTCTGATTGAGTAATGTTCTTAAGTTTCATATCTAATTCCTTTTAGGGACTGGGATAAAAGTATCAATGTTATTTATACACTTTGGTAATATAGGTTTGAAACCAAATACAACTTAAACAAAAAAGATAACTACTAACCCTACCTGCCTTTACGGGCAGGTAGGGTTATGCTTAATCAAGCGGCAGTTGTAACTTGTTTACTGAAGTCGTACAGAATGACCCCATCCAACAAACGACGCATTGCTGATTTGATATAGTCGTATTGAATTACTTGACCGTCTACAAACCGAATGCGGTATTTGTACGTGTCCGGAGAACCACTGATTTCAACACCTACAACTTCAATGGTTGCCATCAATTTCTTGTAGCGGTATACAAGAAGAGTTCTCACAACCGTTGCCAGGTGGTTGTCATCCGGCATTACCGTTTCCTTGTATTCCAAGGTGTAGTTAGCCGAATGGTATTTTTCATGCTGAGGTTTAATCGAGCAAATAGCAATGGCAAAAGCTTTGACCGCTTCCATGTCACAGAGACGGGTAGGCTTGCCCTTAGTAGTGTTTGCTTGAGGCATGTGAACATCCTTACTTGGTAAAGAAATGGGCTTTAACCAGATCGCAAAGACCTTGAAAGAACCCAGGTTTGTAATCACGTTTAGCAACCAGTGCTTTCAGCTGCTTATTAACTTCTTCCGCATTGCTGGTGAACTGGTCCGCTTTAAGAATCATGTAACTGTGACGACCAGGATTAGACTGTTTGGTAAGAGCTGCTTCCTGACGCATCTTTTTAGCTTGAGCCAAAGCCCAACGCTCGCCGCGCTCCAGTTTACGAATTGCTTCGTCGATGGAAACCTGAGGCAGGGAATTACGAGCTACGTTATGCTTAAACATACTTTAATCCTTTTAAGTATCGAACAAATAGGGTGTGTTAGGAACGTTTATAGAACAGGGTAATTAGGCTTCTGCTTTCTTAGCGAAGAGAGCCTTGACCAACAACCAAAACCGAACTACCTTACTAGGGTATTTACGGTCGTGGTAAACACGGTACATTTTGCGAGCTTTCAACTCAACATTGATCTTAGAGATCATGCGAGTATAAAGATTGGACTCAACGAAGAGATCAGCCGCGTACTCAGGATGAGTCAGTGTGCAGCCTGAAGCTTCGTCGAAGAGTTCTTTATACAAAGTTTGAGCTTCTTCACGAAACTTGTACAGTTCGGTGATATTGAGATCTTCCATGAAGATCATGTTGAAACGTTGAATCAGAGTTTGAGAAGAAATAGTCATGATCAATCCTTTTAACCAGTGTGGTTTATCTATCCAAGTGATATAGGTTTGAAACGAACTATACCTTAAAAAGTATAGAGCTTTTCATCCTCCTCATTAAGAAGCCCTTTCTTAAAGAAGCTAGGGGGACGATGACCTATTACTACTTGGCCGCAATTCCAGCCTTTGATGACATCGTTGTAATAACGAATTTTTACATCTTTCTGTTTGAATCGGGAAAGCTTCTCACCAAGACTATTAATGTCTTCGTGATTAACCGGATAGAACAAGTTCTTCCAGTGACTAGTAATGCACACCTCAAGGCACACGTAAGCCCTTGTGGTATCAATGTCACCTTCAAGAGGTACTATCTCATACTTCTCAAAGTAATCCCCTCTGGTGATAACAGGGATGCCTTGGAAGAGACCCAGCTTAGGTTCCTTTGACATGGTACACTCCGCCTGTGGTTTTTTGCTCAATACCTTTCAACGGAGGTACTGGCTTTGATTCCGGCTTTACAATAGATTTGTAAAACTCTTTGTTAGCTGGATAAGCAATCCAATCAAACACGCTTGGTATAAAGTTATCACCAGCCCGCATCTCTAGGTTTCCCTTTTCAAAGGCCTCTAGTTCAGCATGAGCGTTGTTGCTCCAGTTGATTGGGTCTTTACGATAGTGATTAAGCAAATACATAATCCCGTATGCTTTTTCCACTTCGTATTTAGGGTAGATATCAGATCCACGATTTTTACAGAGGCGATTACAAAGATCGCGCCTGTGATCGGTATTGTCTGTAAGAATGGAATAAAGACCAGGGGTCATATAAGGAATATCACCAATTCCTTGAATAACACCTACCGGAAATCCAGATTCAGTGTCGGGGCGATCTTCTTCCTCAATAGTCTTAAGAAAAGACCAAGGAAGCACATCCCGTAAAGAATCTTTTATTTCGTGAATAGACTTAGATGGTGACACCTTTTTGGCATACTCCCATACTTTCGAAGCAGCAACCGTTTCTATTTCTACATCATTAACTTTATCAGTCATGGCAAACTCCAAAATAAAAAGATTACCCTTACCTACTCATAAGAGCAGGTAAGGGTTAAAGATTACCAGTTAAAAGAGATCAAGAACTTGTAACAAACCTTCCTCAAGACCTCGAGCTTTCAAAGTGGTGAATTCCTCGTCTTTGATATTGTACGAACTATCAAGATAAGGTGACGTCAACTTCTGATCATCAACTTCCAGTTCGATGTGGATATTCTTTTCAGTCTTTTCAAACTTAAACACAACTTTCCGACAGCTATGAAAAGTACCGATTTCAATACTTTCATAAGCGCCGTACTTGTCAAAGAACGTTCGAAGTTTAGCAACCAGGTCAATGTGTTTGAGCTTAACCAGCTTCAAACCTTTCATCACTTCTTCTGGTTCGTGGTAGGTGTGACCTTTACTGATGTTCTCTTCAAAAGAGATCATTGCAAATGCCACCATACGACTAGCCGTAGAGGTTACCCGCTCGGAAAGCTCAACGCTGAAAGTTTCACCATTAAACACATGGTTAGCTTCAATGCTTTTAATGACGGTCAAGTAATAACGAGCATGACCAATCATTACCTTCACATTAACTTCAAGCTTTGGTCGAAGGGTTTCCAAAAGCTCTTTAACAACGTCGAGAGCTTCCGTACTCAAATTATCAGAAGTCCGCATAACTAACCTCGAGGTTTGGTGTGAACAACAGTCCAGGTGTCGTTACTGTTTCGAGGCTTTGTAGGAGCAATCTCGAAATAGGTATCTACAACATTGCAAACACCACCGCCTTCTTTAGCGGTAATTACAATGATGTCGCGACCCTGCATGAATTTACGAACCTTCGCCACCAAAGCTGTAAGCTCTGGATCTGGTTTCTTAGGCTCATGAAGAGGGTAATCAAAAAGATCAAGACTTGGCATTGGATTCACCTTTATCAGTACGGCAGTTAGAAGTCATGACATGAGCATTCTTCATCACGTCATCGGTGAGTTTACTCAGGGCTTTAAACCGAGCCGTTTGTTGTGCATTAGAGCTACCAAACGGTACCCACTCAACCCAATCTTTTTGGTCTTTCTGCAAGTCATGGATCTCTTTAGCCAGAGTTTCTACTTGCTGGATGAGTTCTTCTTTTCTTTTGACTTCAGCATCTGAGATAACCATATCCAGAGCACCTGTTTCATAAACAGGATGATTACCCCGATCCCCGATACGTTTCTGCACGAGACCTGCTTTATCACCGTCTTCTAACAACACCATTTCATCAAATGGCATTGGAACCAGGGCCGCCAAACTGTCACCTACTTTATCAAGTCGGGCGCCAAAAGTTGACAGTTCTTGGATGAGCATATTTTCACGAGATAACGCTGCTTCAAGATGAGTGCTTAACCAACGGATACGTTCTTTAGCCGCAGTCAACAAAGCAATTGGAGTAACTTTACCCGCCAACAAGTTACGGACTTTTTCCTCATCGGACATATCTGCTTTAAGGAATACTTCGTTAGCCAACTCGAAGTCAGTGTAGCTACCCAGGCACAAGCTGCCGCGCTCACGGTTGATCAGATCTGGAAAAGGGTTTTGGCCATCAGCTTCAGCCATCCAACGAGCACCTGGGGTGCTGGCTGCTCCAAGATCAGTAATACCCAGTTCGGCAAACAGTTTGTGTCGAGCCTGACGTTCTGCTTCTCGAACAATACCCTCGACGCGCTTTTCAAACTCAGCACGCAGTTTTTGTTCATCACCCATGGTGAAACCGTTATTTGGATTTGGACGTTTCATGGTAATTCCTTATTTAACTGGGTGACGTTTAACGTCATTTTTGGCGTAGGCAAGCATTGACGAAAGCATGTGACCTAAGTCAGTTCCGTCAAGAGAAATGAATCCAACCGGAGTAAGTGTATAAGCTCGAAGTGAAATAACCAAATCCAGCTTGATCATTTCCTGAACCATTTCTTCGGAGATTTCGGGTTCGTCATCTCCGTCCTTAACAAACTTACGTTCGTCAATCTCTTTTTCATCAGCCAGGTATTTTTCGGCTGTGATGACGCCGGTAACGTCCTTTTGGGCTTCAAAGTCCCAATATTTTTCTTCTTTAAATCCATTGATCTCTAAATGGACCGATGCTCTGCACACACTAGCCAACTCAGATAACAGTTCGGCTTGGTTATATTCTGCCAGGGTGTTATGTAAAACAACGTCGGGTCTAGCGGCTTTAGCGAGGAAGAAAGCCAAAGGCAACGCTTTATCCAGAGTAGAAGAAATAACTTGACACGCCTTGCCTGGATAAAGCGGGTAAAATTTGATTACGGTAAGTCTGTTACCCTTTGCTATTTCTTCCAAAATAGATTTAGGAATACCTTCAAAATACTGAGGGTATGCTTTGACATACTCACCGGCCGACATGTAGCTACCACGATGGTCATTGATGTCGATACGAATCGCACCTTGGGTAATCTGTCTCAATTGAAACAACAGATCAGAACTTTGACGTTTAGCTCGAGCTTCTTGTAAATCAGTTACAGTACCCATAACGCTTTCCTCAACAATTAATTAACGAAAAAGACCAGCAGAGTTTTTAGTTTCTTGCTTATCTTTATTCGTGAGTTGTTTAGTCCACTTCCACTTTATTACTTCAGGACCTAATCTAGTTTCAGGCTCTTTAGGATCACCAAATGGATGTATCTTAAGATAGGGTCCCATCCGACGGTTGATTACTTGGACCTCACCAACCAGTTTCATTTCGACTTCATCCAAGATAAGATACTCTTGAGTAACATGAGCATCCCAGATAATACGGTCCTTTACCAATACATTAGGAGTAACCACACGTTCACTACCTTTAAATACAGGCGAATAAACATAAAAATTCATGTGTGGGTAAAAGATACTCGAAAGGTTAGCCCAAACACCCCTGAAGCACCCTTCAATCGTTGGAGCTACTGATACTCGACCAACACTAGGCTCTGGATACCATTCGTCTCCAGGAGCCACAGGTTCAGCCGGATGACTATCATCTTCCTTTTGATTAAACTCAGGATCCCATACGCCAGCCAACTTACCATTAAAACTAATATGGTAAAGTTGTGGAAGATTTAAATCTTTCGCTAAGGTACTACGAATTTTTACTGACATGATGGAACCCATCCATGAGATTATGTATTAGAGTTTAGTTAAGTTCATGATCACATTGAAACGATACATTGCGGTCATGATTTGTTGACGGAAAGCATTGGTTTCAATAGGGGTGCAATTGAAGAGAAATTCCAATACATCCGGGCTGATATGATTGTCCGTGTAACCAAAAATACAACTGTCTACATCAGGCGCCAAGGTCTCTACTTTTCTGAAGACGTAATACCGCCGATCAACAGCAATGACTGGATCGTTTACTTCAATGTGTTCGTATTGACCACTACCCTGATACCACAGTACCAGTCGATAAACAATAATACCCGATACAGACACTCCGTATCCTTGGGCCGAAAGTTCTTTGGCTTTTTGGGAGGTCTTGTAGTAGAAGATAAACTTCCTGACTTGAATGATAGGTCCATCCAAATCAACTTTCGCTGAATACCCGCCATTTGAATTGGGTTTAACAGACATGTAACTTTCACGACCGGTAAGCTGAGTAAGCCCACGACCTTTATAACGGTAGTTAGTGCTGCCAAGGATTCCGGCTACAGCTAACCCCAAGGTGTTCTTTAAACGCATGATTCAACTCCTTCAGAGTTTTCTTGAACTTTAATAACAGTCAAGGACCACGAGTTATCGTTATAGATCTCGAGCTTTCCTTAACAAAAAGAGTTATAATTAATACCTCTAGGTGCACTATGCACCTAGAGGTATATTGGGGGATACTTACTTCTTCGGTTTGGTATCGCCACGAGCGATCTGACGACCTGGGAACTTGTTCAGTTCTACGTCGAACACGTAGTTGTTGACACTGAGCATGTTCTCGGTGTGATCCTTCGGGTTAACGTACAGACGTACGTTGGCGATGGTGCCGCTGAAGCGAGTAACTTCGAAGGCCAGGATGGTGCGATCTTCCAGGACGGCCGAGAACAGGTTCTCGAAGAAGTTGCTCAGCAGGCCGGCGGTCTTGTTGAAGGACGCTTGACCTTTGTTCAGGTTGCTGATGTACAGGTTGGTAACCGCTTCGAGTGGATTCAGCGACGACACGTCGATGACGAAACTGTACGACAGATCTTTACGGATGATCATGTAGACAGTCTTGCCGGTGCAGCCGATGGCCAGGAAACGGGAACGACCGTCTTCGGTTTCGAACAGGGTGTACGAAACGATTGGATCTTCCAGGGTCAGGTCACGGAACGACTTCTTGTCGGTCAGCGCTGGGTTGATGACACCTTTGTTGATGTCGACCCGAACAACGCGGGTTTCGAACGACTTGCAGTCGTAAGGTGTCAGGCCGAGTTCGGTTTGTGCCAGACGGTGGAATTGCTTGCCGTCTTTGACTACCGAATAGTCGGTCTTTACAACCAGGCGGGACTGCGGGATCATCGGGATGTATTGCGGGGCCTTGGACTGGGGTTTTGGCGCAGGAGTCTTGACTTCTTTAGGGTCGGACTTGGCGGCGACTTTGACCTTGGTTTCAGGCACGGCGGCGGCAGGTTTCTTTACAGATTTTTTCTTGGCCGGCTTTTTGGCGGCTGGAGCTGCGGCAGGTGCTTCGGGTACGATACCGGGAGATTGCTCGACAACATCTTTCAGAACAGCTGGATCAGAAGCTTCAGCAACTTCGGCGGAAAGGTGAGCGACGGCAGATGCATTGATACTCATGGGTGAAACTCCTTTATTTAGAACACGCGCGATGAAGCGCTTCGAGTGGGTGGAAATGGAACGGGATGTCGCGACTAGGAAGTGTATCCATAGTGCTTGTGGCAGAAAGGCGTCCGGGTTGTTTAGGAGAGAAGTTTACAGAAGCTATAAACTTATTCCCCTTATACTTCCCCTCTACCTCGAAGGTACGTTCAATACCTCCGATTACAAAGTGCTCTTGGAACAGATCAGAAAGCTCAGTGTACATATACAAAGCTTTCCGACTGTCATCCGAGCACAATCCAACGAAAAGATTGTCCCAAGCGGTTTCAAAATCTACGCTAGGGATATCGACGATAACAGAATGCCGCTTCAATCTTCTCGGTTGAATAAGGTAGTAGCGAGTTTGTGACTCACTACCAAATGTAATCAGCAATCCCTCTTTAAGATAAGTCACACAGTAAAGTTTGACTTCATCGTTCAGACCGGGACGAAGAGTATATCCTTCACTAGGTCGGTTACTGAAATGTCCGTGATGTCGATCAATACAAACTTGACGAAGGTCTTTACCCAAAACTTTAGGACCGACAAAAAGGCCTTTACGTAACATACAAACTCCTAACAACATAGTGAATCTAAGAACGGTTAATCCCTAAGGGACCAGAGTAAGGTATAATCGCAATATCAGTATTACTGCAACCGTTGTTTCAGGAACGGAATGAAGATACGATAAGTCTGGTTATACGGACGGTATACCAGAAAACTGATATGTGGGTAGGCCGTCTCGTGAACAATCCCCAAATAACGAACTTGTTTATCCAGGGTGAAATTAATACCAGAAGTTCGCAGCCCTCGGAAGATTTTACCGATGGTCGCTAAATAGGTGTAATCATAAAACACTTGGAAGTGTTCTAACATGGCTTCACTAACAGCCACGCCTTTTGCATTCTCGTGTTTGGTCAAAACACGAATAGCTTGTTCCCCGAGGTTAATCAGGTCTGGAGTAGTGAGGATGCAATCTCCAGGGAACCCAGGGAATTCAGTGAGTTCTTCCAAATGGTCAATACCATAGATGAACTCTTGTAAATAACGTTTAGACAAATTGGTCCGATCGAACTTCCGAAGAAATTCTTTATTGACCAGTTTTCGGTAGCGAGTGTAAGTACCTTCCTTCTTTTCCTCAACATCCTTGAGGACGGTACTTGCAAGACCTTGCAAGATAGCGTGCATGATATTACCCTATTGCGATTACAGTAAAGGATTGATCCTGAAGTAAAGATTTATTTCGCTACTTCATCTAGGTAATATAGGTTTGTATAATTCTGGATATGCACAATAAACTACTACTCAGGGTTGCCCCTGAGTAGTAGGGTGTTGCTTACTCGGTCACTTCTGGGTAAACCAACTTACCGTAGAAGGTTGGAGGAATGATCTTCTCGGCGTCAACCGAAAGCAGCTTGATCGTACCAACCATGTAGGGGTTGGTAGTTTCTGGAGTGATCGCATCCAGAGTTACAGCCACTGTTACGTTCAGCTCGGTATCCAGGAACAGATACGAGGAAACGAAAGTAGCTTTGGCATTGACGATGCTTTCTGCATCATCGGCGCCTTTCAGTGCCAGCACAGCAACCTTGGTAACACCGCCGTCTGTATACGAGTAAGCACCAGGGGTGTTGTACTTGTCGGTGATGTCAGTCAGGCTGGTAGCCGGAGTGGCACGGTTGAGGATTTTGAAACCGTTGGGATCGTTGAACTCACCCCGTTCCCATTCTTGCTTGACGCCACGGAAACCACGGGAAGCCGAGGTAATAGTGGAGACATAACGTTCTGGGTTGGTGTCGTTTACGACCAGGTCAGAAATGACCACTTCGTCCAAGGTCAGACCTTGAAAGAGGGGCAGCATCTCCGGATCGTCTTTGTAACGGTTGGTGTTGAACGGAACAAACTGGTTCAACACTAATTGCTTATGCGTAGTGCCTGCCATCTCATTACTTCCTTTACACAGTGAGGATCCTTTACCCTCACTACATAGGATCTGAAACAAAAAAAATAAGGTAAGCTAGAGAGAGCCCCGAAGGACTCTCTCTTTTACTTACGCTTTGGACATTACAGAGAACAGTTTGTCACCAGTGATCAAAGAACTGGTATTAGCCAGAATCTTTGCAGTTTGGAAACCACCCTTCAAAGCAGTGATTGTCGAGTAAGCGGTATCAAATACACCCGCTTCATCACCTGTTACACCTGTCGCCAGGTTAACAACCCTGGGTGTGCCTTTAAGGATATCTTGCTCGAGATATCTATCAACCATTACACCCGTCATCAATTGACGATAAATGGATGAGAATACTTTTACCATTGCTTTGGAAATTTCTTCATCAATACCCGGCAAGCTTTTCCGAACAGTTTCCCATGCAAGCATCAGAGAAGAACCACACCCAGGAAGAATGCCGTTAATCAAACCACTACGAATTGCCTTCACGACGTCTTCATAACGGTCAACACGCTCTTTAACTTCAGAGTTGGTCTCACCGCCCACATGAACGATGACAAGATCACCACGGAGGTTACGGAGACGTTTCTCGTCCATACGAGCACGCAGACTGTACCGATCGGTCAGGCTGTATTCGGAGATACGTTGTTCTAGTTCGTCAGCTTGAGTAGTGATGCGAGTTTTGGTTTCCTCATCCATTTCCAACAGGAATGAGCGAGAACTACCCAGCTTGATTTTGTTACGGTTGATTCTCAGGTCAATATGCTCGATGCCGTCAAAGCTGCTCAATACCGGGGCGTTAAGAATAACACCCAGATCTTGCATTGCCGACGTACCGATAGCACCACCCTCGTCAGTAGACATAGCCACAATGCGAGGAACTTCACCGATTGCTTTAACCTGGAGCATGTTGATCATTTTGATGAAACTGGTCAACACGTCTTGCTCAATAGAACGAGCGATGATCAGCAAAGGCGGCAACTGCATTTCGTCGATGAATTCAGGACCAGCGTCAGCATCATCCGGGAAGTAGTCAGGGTTACGGACCTTAGAGACAAAAGGCACGTTACGAAGAACGCTAAGTACCTCATGCTCTGTCATCCGCATCAGTTTGTCATCAATGATAACTGCGCGGAATTCTTTAAGTTCCAGATCACCACCGGCTTGACCACGACCGAACGTAGGGTTGGAATAACGCATCTTTAGCGGACGGCCTTCGATACGTTCTACCTTGTCAGAGATCTGAGTGTATTCACGGAGTTCGATTTCCGGGAACCGATCAGGTGTCTGCTGATAGATAGACAGAATGGTGTTGGTTAGCTCTTCATCTTGGTTGGATGAAGTCAGCGCCATCGCTTTCAGTCGCGGATCGTTAACGTCGATGCGGATAGACATCTTGGTCAACTCTTCAACAACTGCTTTAACGATGGCTTCGATTTCTTTCTGCTGATTGAAGCGTGGAAATGCAGCCAGCAAAGTAGCCAGTTCCGCCGTCAGCTGAATAGTGGTAGTTGTACCATCACCACATTCGTTGTCAGTCTTGATTGCTGGTTCAGTCATGGCACGAGCAACCAGCTCCATGTGCTCATTACCGAACCGGATGGACTTGGCCACAGTCACACCATCTTTAGTGGTCTTGATCGCAGTACCATCTTTGATGATAGCCAGTTTACCGTTAGGACCCATGGTAGATACCACCGCCTTACGAATTCGCTCGATCGCAAAGAAGACGATATCTTGAGCGCCGTCAGTAATAAGGTGCACTGTGCTTTCTTGAGGGATTCTGTATTCTTTCAACATTTGTTCAGTAAGGGAGGCTTGACCATCTACAGTTTTGGAAGGCATTTGGGTGTTTCTCCTGTTAACATAAAGTACGACTATAGCTACTCACCCAAGTAATATAGGTCTAACATTTTTTGAGAACTTCGGCGAGTGCTACGGAAAATAAACAAGCTACCACTATAAAGGAAAGGACAGTGGATTTACGAATACGAAACTTGTCACTCTTTCTGAACCCGTTAAGGTTATTAATCCTAAAAGATTCAGAAAGAGATTGACTGTGATCAGGGTCGATCATTTGGCAAAGAGCAAAGCCGTGCTAAAAGCGATAAACCCTAACACCATCCAGCCGAGTAGAAACCCTGCCAGTCTTTTCCTGCTTTTTACTTGCATTCCCATGCGGCTTATCCCAATTCTTATATCGTTTAACCAAACGACGTCTTTTGTTTTTCCAGGTGTTAATAGCTTTATCAACAGCTAGAAGTGTTTTGTATACAGCTTTTGTAAACTGACTGGTCTTATTAGGCCAGCTATAAACATCAGTGCCATAAACAAGGATGTTGATAACCGAAGAACAGTCAGCAATAAAGAACTTACCACCACCGGTAGGTTCCACACGATAATAACAATACCCAGTAAATCCAGAGGTAGTGTCATCACCGTTCAACCACTCTTTTCGCTCAACCATCGGGAGTCCAGTTTTACGATGACGTAATTTAGACTCCTTAACAAATTCGTTGATCATCGTGGACAGGAGTTTTAACTTTCCTTCCATGTGAACAAGTTCTTTATCGTTCTCGATGGGGTGAAGACGGATAGTGGTTCCGTCGATTCTTACTTTGAAGTTAGAATCCCAAAAATAGTGATAGGTTTCCTTTTCTTCTTTAATCCGGACTTGACGCGATACAGAAGATGCAATAGAAACAGTGTTAACCGCATCATTTGCAGTGTAAGATTCACCTCGCGGTAAAAACTCACGGTAAAGCTCAAGCAATTGTCTGTTCATAAAAATTACTCGATAATACTACCCCTACTCCTTCGTAGGAGTAGGGGTAGTAGTTGCTATTAGCCGACTACCAGGTAATAGACGTTGTGAACCTTCTCGAACTTGGTCGGTTTATCGGAGATATCGCTGTTGGCTGGATCTTCTTTGAACAATACCTCAACCTTTTTACCGAGGTTGAAGGCGCGTTCAATTTTGTTACCAAATCGAGGGTAATGAACCCCAGGAGTCATTTCCTTTACCAGAGACCGAGGAACAGCAAAGAGGCCGTCACCTTTGATTTGGGTTTCGATTTCTTTGAAGGCGGCCAGACCGAGCTTTTGTTGTACTTTCAATTTCATTTTGTTTCCTTACTCTTTGGAGTGGTTTAATAAGGCGCCAACGACCGCTTTCTTCTTTATGAAAGTAGCCGTCCAACTGATGTTGTTTGAGTGAGCGAATGCAGCTGTAATAACCAAAGGTAATACGGTATGTATTACCCGGAGTTACTTTACATACTGCTGACTGGTGATTTCCTGGTAGTTCTGACCGGTGCTTTCTTGAATGTGGTCACGGACATGTTCGGCCAGGTCAGTATCACCACGTTCTTCCACCAGTTCAGCGTAATGAACAAGCCACTCTGGAGGTACATCATTTACAGAAATAGTAGACATAATAATTCCTTAGCTATTGGAGGGGGTTACAGCTGATTATTACGACGACGACTCTCAAGCAACAGCTTATCAATTTTAAGCTGGTGGCAAGGGATGGTGTTGAATTCAGCAACGCAATTTTCTTTGTTATCACGAAGGGCATTTTGTTTCTTTGATACCTGGATGTAGCCAAACATAACGTAGTACGCAACAAACAGTAAGCCACCAAAGATAAGAATAATCAAAGCTGGTTTACTGGCTGAAACTAAACGAGAAAGCAAGGACATTACTTTACAGCTCCCACTGAATCGATTCAGACGCTTTAAGTTTACGGCGACGAATGGTTGCAATGCCCAAAGCTTCTGAGAACTTACAATCATACTTCTTCCGATACCAAGCAATCCAAGCAGGATTGAAATGACCTTTACTGCAAAGCAGTTCTGGTTCTTTATCCACTACCGGTTCTTCTGGCTTCAAGATTTTTGACTCTCGAGTAGTTGCAGTTTAGCCATCCCGGCGTCGCGAGATGTCTTTAGAGAACAGTTGTGTTTACGTTTGTGCCACAGCAGCCAACCGTTATTGATCGGTCCACCAAAGCTACCGACGAGGTCAGGCTCATCGGGATCCTTACTTGCCTCCGAATCAACAGGATCACCTTCATACAAGAACAAAGCATCGGCAACATTACCATCCGTAATAACGCGGAAGATCCGTTTACCTTTATGGTCACGACCGACTTCATCCAAACGTGCGTTGAGTTCCATTGAAAAATACCTGTAGGGTAGGGGTTGAAGAAAATAAAACTTACCCCTAACTTAATAGAGGTAAGGGTATAACTTAAGTGATCCAGCAAAAAGCTACTGTATCTTCTTTAAAATCAGTTTGGTGAAGAATCCGCCGAAGTGCTTTAGCCAGGGACTTCATTTCATCGGCGTTGAAATAAAGATTGGTGTGTTCGGTCCCACGAACAGCTATCCGCAAAGCTTTCTTCAACTGAACGCGTGTTAACTCGCTGTGATAACACGGCCGATACCCACCAATCTCCGTAAGTGTGGTGAGGATACATTCGTGTTTATGCCAATAACTTAAAGTAACGTACTGTTGAACACCGTTACTGTCATCCTCGTGTTTGCAGTCGAGGGAGTTTTCTTTATTTTTCTTGGCATTGAAGTAAGACTTCTTGAACTTCGTGATTTCTAAATCAAGACCCATGGATTACTCCTCTGGAAGATGTTTGCTAGACAACAACTGTTCTTTGTTGACGTAGGAACCATCAAAGGCTTTATTGATAGGGGTTACCAGCCAATAACGAGGAATGCGGCCCATTAATTCATCAAGGGCTTTAGTTGCTTCAATCCACGGAGATTGCTTTGGAGAATCCATGTAAAAGTAAAAATTACCAGTCTCCAGTCGCTCCTGGAATCCTTTAACATCCATCATCCCCAGTAACGAAGTGGCTATGCGAAGGAGGAAGTTTTCTTCGCGAAGAAACTCTTTAGGCCAGTTACCGTCACGACGGATGGCCTTAAGGTTAAGATCAATCGCGTCAAGGTCGATATAAGTTTTACCTGTATCGCCTCGAACTTTGTAGATTTCATTAATCGGAATAACGATTGGGAATTTGGTAAACTTGAACGGTTCTGCTTTTTCTTTCTCAGAAACGATCAGTTTACAGATATTCGGGATTTCCCGTTTAGCGGTTTCGTAGTAATCGCCACGGAGATCGAACAGGTTGGATTTGTTGGACATTTCTTTGTTCCTTGTGGGGTGGGGTTATTTTAGAAAAGAGATTTTCTTGCAAGCTTTGGAAGCGTTCTTGTTAAAACCTTTCAGTGAATCGTTAAAAGGAGTGGTGCCCTTTGGCGTGTAATGAAAGTAGAAAAGACCAAGTCTAAAGTCGACACTGTCCTCGAATCGATGAACACTCCCAATAGAACCTTTTGATAGGTCTGACAAGTTCATCAACTTCATAGACAAGCTAGAGTCAGTTGACCCTGTACACACCACCCTACCGGGATAGTAACCGCCTGGTTGGGTAGGGTTCTGTCTTGCAAACTCACCAAGCTTAAGCAAATCTCCCGACACCGGTGCTTCAAAACCCAGCTTAAGAATGCAGGCGTCGATATCAGGGGATCCGGCAGTGGCAAGAACTTTATCTTTTAACAAACCAGGGTTGTAAAAATCTTTATTGGTCATGGTCATACTCTTTACAGAGATGGATTGCCTATTGGTTAAGGACTACTTCGAGAGAGTTAATCTCCCGCATTCCAACGCCTTCTTCTAGCAAACGGACAGTACCGGCTATTCGAAGGTCTGTCTCGGTAAGGGTGAGCTTTATAGGAGCCCACAGAGTAGTCTCCTCCATCACCTTACCTTTGTCATAAGACCAGATCACTTTTACTTCTTCCAAGTGATCACGCAAAGGCACACAACTCAAACGAGCGTGCGCCGAAGCAATCTCTTGGTAACGGTTAATGCGCCGATCAAGGAGACGGAGTTGGTCGCTATTAATCTTAGTGCCTGAATAGCAACTAAAAGCCTCTTTGATTCTTTGGACAGCTACCTCGTAAGGAACGTCCGGATAATCTTCAAGTACCCGTTTAGCGTGTATGACTTGACCTTGAACCCAGATATTCATTTAACCTCCTTTAAGTTTATTTCTTAGTCAGGACAAAACGACCCAACACAGTCACAAACTTAAATCCAGTGAGTTGTTGTTCAGGAATAGGTATTACTCGATCGTCGTAACGAAAGTTGACCTTAACAGGGTCCAAAGTAAAGTTAATGGTTTCAATATAACCCAAAAGCTTCTTTTTATTAACGACCCGAATACCCACGTTTAACAGTTGTTCCTTAATAGAGTTTTTCTGACTTTCAAGGAACTTCTGCTCTATTTCAAAACTAACACGGATACTCATTACGAAAAGTTGTCTTTAAAACTGACATTGCCTTCTTCATCAAAAGCAACGTTCACGAAAGTAGTACTGAGTATTTCAGTTTGAGCAGCAGCAAAGGAAGACCCTTTGATACAAACCAAATGAAATACCATCTTCTTTACATTTGGGCCAACCAACAAATCAGCCTCTACTCTTTGCTTGGTCTGATCAACAAACTGACCGACAGCGACTTGAGCTTCCACCAGACTTTCAAAAAACTCGGCATCTTTCCAACGGCTAACCGGTGTGTATCCGCCAGCTTCTAACTTTTTGAGATAACCGGTTATACTGCCTGAAGGGTTAGCGTGAATAATAGTCCGTTGGCAAAAGTAGGTAGGTTCCATAACGCCTCAGTGCAAAATGCGTTTTGCTGGGATCTCCACCGGAACCAATTCCGCCGGATCAGCAGTGATTAATTCATGGGGATACTGGTCAACCATCGCAATAATTGCTTTCAGGAAGGTTTCCAGGTCATCGACAGTAAACTCTTTACCGTCGTGAAACCCAATGGACATACGCCGATCAAAATCATTGTCCGGTGTGTACACAATGAAAGAAGCAATGAACTCATCCGGACCAGGACCTTGCGAAGCATTGACGTCAGCTACCAAGATACCAAACAAAGGCATCGTGGCGCCAATATCACTGCCCTTAATGCTGTTTACAGAAAACAGCCGATCGTGAAAGATCGTCGGCAAACTAGGGTCGTTGGAAAACTGCAACTGAGGGTAAGCCTCAGTCTCGGCGGTGAATTTAAGTAACTTGTCAAAAGCTTCTTTGAACAAGTCGTAAAAAGGTTGAACGGCTACAAACTGATGATCTTTGATTTTTGGGTTAGGAGTATCAGCCATAATGACCTCTATGCAAACATTGGTTGGGATTTGGGAACAAGCATGTCTTTGTAAATGGTTAGGGTATCCCCTTTCTTAATACCTTGATGATGACCTTCTACAAAGAAACAAATATCAGTGAAAGCTACGAGTACGCCGGACTTCTTCACAGCCTTCACTTTAAACAAAGGGTATTTAGAAAGCTCTGCTAATACTTCTTCCTTCAAAAGCAGGTGACGATTCGGAAGTAAAGACATCAGTACTTCCTCCCTTAAGTTATACAGCCATGGGTTACGCCGTTTCAGCAACCGCCCGTTCTGGAATAGTGATAGCGTCCAGTTCGGTAAGATGTTGATGGAAGTGGTTAATAATCTCGTCAACGCGCTTATTGAAATCACGAAGATAAATACCGGCAGTCAGATCGACCCCGATGCTGAAACCACTCAGGTTATGGCCGAAGAAATACAGATTGATTTCTTTACCTTTATAGATCCCGTGAATATAGACCGGGTACTCTTCACCGTGAGACAAAGCCGACGAATAAACGTGACCGACTTCACGTTCACCCAAAGGACCCCGAGCAAAATTTTCATTAGCCCAGTCACGAGCAAGTTCGAGTTGATTGATAATGAACAGCACACGGTCGTGATAGACGTCCATGCGGTGTTTGATCTCAACCTTGTCGGTGTTATCCAAAGGAATGGTAACGCGCCGCGACAGGCGGCCGTGGCGATCCAGACCGACTTCACCGATGATGGTAAGTTCGTTTTCACGGTTGATTACAAAACGCGACAACAAGATCACGTTCATTTGGTTGAAAGAGGTGGACAGTTCGCGACGTTCGAAAAGAGTAGGCATTGTAATATTCCTTATTGAAGTTGAGAAATGAGTTGAGCAGCATTAAGAAGTTTAGGAACTGAGTAGATAGTACCCAGAGTAGAAAGCAAAATGATCGCAAGATGAAAATTACCGACCAAACGATAGAAACGAATTTCATCGTAATAATCTTTGTAATTATCATCAAGTTTGTCCAATTTGCGAGAAGCAGCAAGAAGACCAAGCATTGCCATAAAGGCGGGTAACGGAAACATCAAAAGATAAACGAGGATCATGCATTCACCAAATCAATAACTGGTTTTTCTTTTTCGGTGGTTTTTGTCAGGTCTGGTTCAGCATCACCGATCTTAAACAACTTACTTTGATAAAATCCGGCAATTTCTACGGGCGTAAGTATTCCCATAACAGGTGTAAGAATATCTTCACCTTTCACGATCCAAGCGTCTTCAGGTGGCGCTCCAAATGAAAAACTTTGGTATTGACCGCGTTGCCCAGCGGGTACATATTTAAGAAGGGTAACAGTTTTGCCATTGTTGTGTGGTATTTTTCGTACCCCCATGATGATACAGATGTCACCTTCTTTAAATTTCTTGGCCATCATTTATTCCTTAAGGGATTTGGGTAGGGTTCGCCTAAGTAATATAGTGCTTAAATAAATTGTGTTATTTGGGATTGACTGTAAAGATACCCCTGACATTGAAGGCGCTGTTAACTTTGTACGGAGGTTCATTAAAAACAAACCCGTTAGCCTCGTAGAAGCGTCGTGCATCAACGTTCTCTTCTAGAGTGCCCAAGGACACCATATCAGTTCCACATGTGCTCTTAACAAAGGACAGGAGCTTTTTACCAATGCCTTTGTTGCGAAACGCAGCATTGATAGTAATAACTGAAATATGGAAATCCTTTTCATTGTCTTCGTCGACACTACCCATTACAAACCCAACAGGTGAATCAGAAGAAGAAGCAATAATAATGGATTCAGACCTTTCCAGCATACCGATAAGAAAATTCCCCAATTGGATTGCGTCATAAGACAGAACCCGTTTGTTAATAATAAAGCTTTCGTAAAACCAAAGCTCTCTCAACAACACCAACAACTGGGCGCGCTCTACGACGTTAGCCTTTGCGTAAGTGGTGCGTTTGTACTCAATGTTCATATTGGCTCCAGACAAAATAAAATAGGTGGGATTGCTCCCACCTATTGCCTCTTTTACTCGACGGAACACTTACCGAAAGTAAGTACTCGATCGATCAGGGCTTTTGGATGTTCTGCGGTATCTTTCTCATCAACCGGGGACAAGTACCACACGAAGTAAGGCTGACCGCCTTCGTTTTCCATGCGGAACATCATGCTGGTGTTATTACCTGCAAATACACCGAATGGTTGCATTGCCGGGTTAGTCAGCTTTTTGGTTTCTTTGAAGATACTTTCAGCGGTCACTTCGAAACCGGCTTCAGTTTGCACGACTTTGATATCGGCATCTTGAATTGGGTTGTCAGTAATAAAGCCACCGTCTTCACCTTCACTTGGATCGAACTGGTTGTCGGTGTAGCTAGAGCATTTGTAAACGGTGTTACCTACGACCGGAGCCGGAGAAGGTTGATTGGCCACGTAGACCGGGGAGATGGAAGCCATTACGTGGAACGAGATCAAACTTACCAGCATAATCAAATATTTCATTGCTAAACTCCGTTTTGGTAAAGGGTGTTTTGTTACTTGTTATTTTTGGCTTTAAGCCGACGCTTACCTTCACGAACAGCGTCAAAGAAACGCTTGTTGTTCGTCCTTGCATACCAATTGATCCAATCGGTACTAACACCAAAGGAGGTTTCCCCTTCCAGTGGTGGTTCTTTCTTTCCGAGTTCCAGAACGATGTGCTTCGCGATCTGTTCTTTCGGTTGCGAGAGCTGCTCTGCGGTCATACCTTTCAGTACAAACAAAGCATCGTTCATAATGTTACCGTTATAAGAGTTGGCCGCGCTCATAACTCAAGTCCTCCGAAATTTCAACTACAAAATGGGGAAGTACGTCTTTTACTTTCCCAGTGTTTTCTTTTAACGCTTGGATACGTTCATTACCAATACGAATAGAGACATTGGTAGAGATACGTTTCCGTGCACGGAACCAAGTAACCCACTTCTTACTAAGCTTACCGCTGCTTGTTTGAAGATCAGGTTCATCCATTTCTAAGATAGCCACTTGGTGGGCTTCTTTAGCTGTTTTGTTATCACAGTTATGAATGGCCATATAAACATCAACCCATTCAAGGTTAATGTCGCCATTGGGCTTAATAACGGCAGGTAGTTTCATTTAACACCTTTATTGCCGTGGTTATCGGTTTAGGATAACCACTCATGTTGATTACACAGTTGACAGTTAGAGCTGGAAATGGAAAGCGTTGCCATTTTCTTTGTGGACAAGACTAACCTTAACCAACTCCATGTAAGTCCCTTCGCGAGACCGAGGGTAGATAATCTCGAGACCAGGGCATTTTGCCTTCTCGTAAACTTCTTCCAAACCGACACGACGGAACAGATCAGGGATGTCATAAGCCGCCGTGATAATCGCAACGTCCAGCAAACGACCCATGCCGTTCTGGGCATAGCCGAACATGGCATTAACTTCGGCTTGAAGAACCTGCGGCAAAATATAGCCGAGATGCTTCTTGTCCTTGGTGGCGAGCCACAGACGACGATGGAGATCGTAATCGGTGTAGGTGGTAGACAGGAACGTCTCGACATTGGCCGGGATGTAGGTGTCGATCATGTTGAAGAAGATGTGGGCTTTGATGATCCATTCGGCAGCCTGTTTCATGTCGCTTACGTAAAGTGGGTGATACCAAGCAAGTTGAACTTGTTCTACTTTGCTTAGCGCTTCAAAATTACCAATGACATCTTGGTACTTGACGTGGGGATAAGCTTCGAGCAATTTATCCAGTTCCGCCGGGTTGTTAGCGCAATCGTTAACACGATCGATAATGAAGTCACGAATGTCATTACCTTTCATGAACTTGATGGTGGCCGCGATTTCAGTATCCTTGGCCGCACCTGGTTTCATCTTGGAGACGGTGACCAGGTGTTGAAGAGCGAGTTCGGTTTTGGACAAATCGCGAGCTTTGTATTCACGATAAGCGTTGACGCGAAGGGTTTCGGAACGGGTAAGGAAAAGTTTAGTCACGGTGAAGCTCCTTGTTTAAGAACGATTTGGTTAAGGCTTTTATTACTTGAATTAAAGGGAAGGGTTATTCTTGAAACGGGTCAACAAGCAAAGAAGGGCGGCTTTCGTATTCCAGCTTAAACGAATGCCAGCTCGGGTTGCTGTCTTCCGGGAGTTCTTTCAAGATGGTCTCACGGATACGATCCATCTCATCGAACAAAACTTTACCTTCTTCTTCGGTAAGTGTCCGATCCAGGCCGTTGACGGTATTGCTAGTCTTTGGCTCGAGGTGACCGATCAACCAGCGAGATACTTCTTCAGCGGTGAAGTCGAGGTTTACCAACTGACCTTTGTTAAAGAACAAAGTACCCATGTTGGATTCAATGCCACCCGTAAAGGTAAGCAGTTCTTTGGCGTAAGCGACGCCCTCATCACCACGAATAGGGTAGTAGTGCTGAGCTTCTGCGATCTTACCTTCGCCATTAATCCAAATGGACCCGCAACCCAGATCGTGACGAACTTGGGTGTTAGTCCCCTTCTTAATGGTGGTTCCATTAAGGGTGATGTCTTCACTGAAATGAATATCGGTAATACTGGCCATTAAAGCCTCCAAAAGAAAGTAATGTTTATTACACCTGAGTAATGTAGATGTAAAACGAACTATAACTTAAATAGCTCGCCGAGGTTATCCCCCAGCGAGCTATTATCGGTCAGCGAAGCTTGATGGGTTGTTGCAAACCCGTTTCCATAGCCGAGCGAGTAGAGCTGTCGGAAATGACACGGCACTGCAAAGCAAGGTCGGCTTTCGGGAAACCCTGGACGCGAAGAATTTGGCCACGAATCAAGTAACCGAGTTCTTTCTTGTAGGACGCGCAGACTTCGAGCTTTTGGGTCTGAATGATCTGAACTTCTTTCTGTCCGCCACCGATAAGGTCCGCGAGTTTCAGATAGAGCTTGTCACTGACCGTCGGGTTCTTTTCCTGGATCATCTGGAAGACAGCTTTACTGCCCTCTTTACCATAACGACCTTCAACGGCCGCTTTGATCGCATCTTTGACGTCGGAAGCATAGATCTCAACTACCCCCGCCGTTTGTTGCACGCTGGTCGTGACGCGGCTCAGAACGGCTTCAGTTTCACCGTTCTTCTTCTCCAGCGTCGCTTCCCAACTGACCGCATTGTCATGAACACTTTGGTAGGTGAGAAACAGGGACAGTGCCGAGAAGCCCAGCAGTGCAATGATGGAACAGATGATGATAGGTGCTGCTTTCATGTGTGGCTTTCCTTATAGAACTCTTTCACGAACGACGAAGGCGGTGAATCCGCCTGTGGCCAGTATATTTAAAACAACCATAAACACGATCAACCATGTCGATGGAACCCACCCATCCTTCATGTACTCGAAAGTATTGTTAGGAGTACGGCGGAACTCTTCGGTAATAACCTTGTATTGATCCTGAACAAGTTTATCATCGAAGCTACGACCATAGGTCATAGACTGTAGGTTATTCAACATAACCTGATTATTTTGTCCATCAGCAAAGCTAATCGCTTTAAACCATTGGATGTTTTCTTTATCATCCACTCCGTAGAAAAGAATCACGTCATTTTTACGCGGTCCTTTCCAAGCTTCCATGAGCGCATAATAATAGTCTTCCTGGTGCTGAGTAACTACTAACACAACATTCAGCTCATGCTTCGGTCCATCGTACCGCAGCTTGTTATTCAGCCAGATGTTAATGCCGTCGTAATCAGTACCTGTTTCGGTAACAACACGATTGATGTGCCAATACCCGGTGATCTTTGGATAAGGAAGGATTTTACCTTTATACTTTTCCATGATAGCCGGATTACTTACAAACCGATCTTCATCAATTAATAAGTAGTTTTCAACGTGACGTTTTTCAGAGACCGGATCCCCTTCCAACACATTAGCCCAGAAAGGTGGTTTCTTTAAACCTTCCCGATCTATCCGGTCAATCTTCCACGTCCCTAACGTTGTGTAAACACGCCAGCTATTATCATAGTCATGCTCGTCACAGTAGACAGGGACACACGTCATTTGATTATTAGAATCCGTTGTACAAGTTTGACCGCACTGGTATTGATGGTCGCAGGAAACTTTGACTACAGCCTTACCAGTTACTTCCCCATTGAAAACACTAAAGTCGCTAATGCTTTCAAACATCCCCGCTTTCAAAACCCCGACAGAAATAATCGAGGTAACAAACAGAACAGCAAACTGCAACAACCACTCACGGAACGTGATCTGTCTCGGAAAGATGCTCTTTGAAAGAATCACAATTAACAGTGAGGGTATAAGGAGTATCGGCAGATATACCCACATAGTTGTAATTATCCTTTTACGTGATTAATAAATTTGTCACTATTTTGCGCTATGATGGAATGCAAAAGAGTTTCATCCTTTGGTGTGATATACACCACCGGTTCACCCTTCTTAGGGAAAAGCACCGGGTTGTAATTAAAACGATCTCGTTCAGAAGCAGGGATCAAATCATCCCGGATTCTTCTTACGATTTGAATGTCAAGCGCCATTTTGAGGTTAGCCTCGTCGTAATGACTCACGACTTCCTGACAAGCAGCAATCCAAGCAGGATTAATAAAAATCTTACCGTGGTTACTTCCACTAAACCAAGCTTCCTTAAATGGGTTAGGGGTATTCTTTTTATCAGCAGCAATCTCTTCCGGGGTCTTGTTCATGAGGTCAAGCAACATCTGCTTTTGTTCCTCAGTAGCCTCCGAAATAGTTTTACCGATGTACCCAAGAATTTCATTAAAGTTATTCTTGAGATATTCGCCCATGCGTTTGAACATGAGCGCCCTTTCATACGCCGGCATATTTTCAATATCCGGTAACTGATTCTCTTTACTAGACATATCAGAGCCTTCTTTTACTTTGTGGAATTACAGCCCCCGCCAAAGTTGTCATGTGGGTCAGCAATAGCTCCAAGTGGAAATTACTCATCTCAACACCATCTACAACTTTCTGAATGTTGTCCATTGACTGAACAAGAAAATCCGCAACATCTGGATTTTTCTCACGGATAGCAGCTTTCAACTCTTCCATACCCGCCGACTGCGGCAAACGGAATTCTTCACGGAAACATTTGTAGAGGAAAGACAACCGTGCCAGCTTGTGGGCTTTATGTTGCAACCCATTGAAAATCTGGTACAGGGTGGGTGTTGGTTTTTCTACCGAAAGAGAGTCTTTTGAAAGTAGGGCGTTTGCCACCAAGTAGGCGCCCGCTACATCCTCAGTGTTTAAAACACAAGGAGCCTGCATGCGATCGAAAATACCTTGGATCTGTTCTTTGGTTAAGTTGTTGGTTATCCCAAACCGCTTAAGGTAATTGTTTATTGAATGGGTTATTTCCATTCGTTTATTTTCTTCCCATGCAATTTGAATCTCATCGGGACTTAATGAACTAAGGTCAGTCGGACTCATTCGTTTATTCCCAAGAGAATATTGCGATGCCCCGTTACCACTGTCGCTGTTTTGACCAAGCGCGTCAGCTTGATGCCAAATTTCAGGTTGAGCCGCCGGGTTATCTACGATTTTGCAAATTGACCACGGAGCTTTGGTAGGATCTGGTGCAAACTCCATGGGGTTGTTGGTGTTAGCTGTCAGATACACACCGTCCACTTTGTACTGGGCACCCTTTTCAAAATTGATGTGAAGTCCTTTAAACGCCACAGGAACCCACTCACCATCTTCGACAAAACGTCCACAAGGGATACCGTCAATAATCTTTACAATCATTTCATTTACCTTGTTCAGAATCTTGAT